>Ga0228710_1005704_pt1 | contig 19224 bp, 10 predicted proteins | sample MedpolnodulmetaG_FD_177995 | JGI IMG/M metagenome (GOLD analysis project Ga0228710, IMG submission 177995) | Root nodule microbial communities from Medicago polymorpha collected in Santa Monica, California, United States - pink nodules | ecosystem: Host-associated > Plants > Roots > Nodule...
GAAAGGAAAGAAAAAGAAATGTTGCTGTGTGAGAACAGAGGAGGGACGAAAACAAGGGGTAATAGTTTAGTGTAGTAGCTTCTAGACCTCAGTTTTATCTTTACTACTAATTATTATTTATTTAAATATTATGATTACTATCAACTATAGTTTAGTTTAGTTTTTTATTTTATTTTATTTTTATAATATGTGTTTTTAATGAAACGGTGCGTTTCATATACCCCAAAAGAATGTCATATATAAAGCCTGAAAATCTATATGCAAAGAGTGAAAGATTAAATTGAGTGAAAAAACAGGCCAAATTATTATTTAAAATTAAGTTAAAGGAGCACGAGATTATTTTGACATAAAAATGTTTCTAAGTTGGTGAATCTCAAAAGTGTAATTCATGCAAAAGCATGATATTTTTTTCTCACATATCATCCTTCCATCTCCATGTTTGGCACTTTCTATCTTAAGTAATCACCCATTTTGAGCTTTGACTTTTTGTCCAACGTCAAATTTGAAGAGACAACAATGCAAAGATCTAAAAACATTGTTGGCGTAAAAAAAAAACTCTAATCATCTCTCTCTCTCTCTCATCTTTGTTTCTCTGTCTCTTTTTAGAAAAACAAATCATTAAGTCAATGTTTTGAATTGCAGTTTGCATGCAACTGCAATTGCAATTGCGACAGTAATATTGCGTTAAAGCAGTCATCACAATCCGTGTTTGACAGCTACATCAATCTTATTCATGTAACTGTCGCAACCATATGTGAAATTTTGAATGAAACCATTTCTATTTATTTGAAAAAAATCTTTGTTTTTTTTGCAAGGATTAAAATGGCTTCTTCATCATATTATGGTTCCATTTTCCTTTTGTTATTATCTTTGTTTTTAGGGTTCAGCACAATTGTATTGGGTGGAAATTTCAATACCCTTTTTGATAATCTTTTTGGAGAAGAAAGGGTTGATATAAAGGAGGATGGTAATAGCATGACCCTTACTTTGGATGAATATTGTGGCTCAGGCATTGTGTCCAAGAATGAGTATTTGTTTGGAAGATTTGACATGAAAATCAAACTTGTTCCAGGAAATTCTGCCGGAACCGTCACGGCCTATTATGTATGTCATCCTCTATTTAAAAAAAATCATATGATATATAGAGGAACATCGTTTTAAATTGTGGTCAGCAAACGCAATTGCAATTGCAACCTCAATATAAAAGATTTTGAGGTCTCCGTAATAACATTGCAAATGCAATTTCGATGGAATTCCATTCTTTAACAATACAAAGATTCATGGTGTAACTGCAATCACAATTTAAAACCATGCATACGAGTGTTTCTAATATGGACATTTTAGAAAAGCTTTCAAAGGTGGACACCTGAGATAATTGGTATAAGAAGTTATTGCAAATGGTTATAAAAGGAATGAAACTTGTTGTAGGAAATCAAACCTTGAGGTGCACCATTAGCAAGACCATATTAGAGGGCCTACATAAAAGAAAAACTAGATATTTTCTTAAATCTAATTCTAACCATATGTTTTGTTGTTTTAGCATGCTTGGTTAAATATTTTGAAAAGTCTAAAACCTAGATTTTAGAGAAAGCAAGAAAAACTTTATTTTGGAAAACTAAAACTTTTTTCTCTTACATTTTTGTATAATTGTAGCATAGCATTTTCTTAATCTATTGTTGAACCACTCATTATTGGGCCACCATGTTGATAACAAAATTTATGCTCTAGTCTAGATGTTAATTCTTAGGTGTGATATGATGTGTATATATACATTATTCATGTATTTATGCATGAAGATGTTGTTGTATTGTGGCATAGTTATTAATATGTATATTCATGTGCAGCTAAGTTCTGTAGGAGCTCAACATGATGAGATTGATATAGAGTTCTTGGGAAATTTGACTGGTGAACCTTATCTTCTCTCAACAAATGTATATGCTGAAGGTATTGGGGGTCGTGAAATGCAATTCTATCTTTGGTTTGATCCAACAGAGGACTACCACACGTATTCTATTGATTGGAACCCTGAACGCATTATGTAAGTAACAAAACATCAAGTAACTAATTAGATTAATCATATGCATTCGCAAATGCATATAAAAATTAAAATTGTATATACATTTTTTTTAGAGCAAAATTGTATATACATGTTGAATATGTTTTAGTCTTTAAGTATAAGAGGTGTATTACTAAAATAGTTCTAATTAATTAATTGGACTTATATGCGAATGTAAGTTGTCTTTATTGTTCTGCTTTTAACATCAAACCTTCTTTCTTAAATAAACTAGTAAATTGGTCTTTGTCTTTATAAACTATACTTCAATTAAGTCATTGATTCTATTAATATTTCAAAATTAATTGAAAAACTTTTAAGAAAACGTAAATAAGTTTAAAATATTAACAGATTCAATGACTAATTTGATAGTGACATACAAAAACATATACTATTTTGATATTTTACTTTTTTTGGTTCCATCAAATATACACCTAAAAAAAATGTACTTTATATTTGTTTTTATTTGTGATATGTGGGACTTAAGTATTAAACTCGATACACTCGAGTTCTTAACAAAGATATTGTGTACCAACCATTTGCACTATACTTTGACTGTGGGCTTAATTTATATTTTCCATTTAATATTAAATTTCATATTTATATTAATATATATGTTTATTGTTTTTGTAGAATCCTGGTGGATAACAATCCCATCAGAGTGATGCTCAACAGGCAACGCATTGGTGTTCCATTCCCTACAAAAAGACCAATGAGGGTTTACACAACTCTTTGGAATGGAGACTCTTGGGCAACAAGATGGGGTGAAGTGAAGATTGATCTCACAAATGCTCCATTCGTGGCTGGTTTCAAGAACTTTAATGCAATTGCTTGCATTGCAAATCAAGGTCAAATTGCTAATTGCAGGAATTACAATGGTGGAAAATATAAAGGCCTTGATAGTGAAAGCAAGAGAAAAATGAAACAAGTTCTTTCTAAATGGGTAGTTTATGACTATTGTGCTGATTTAAGACGTTATGCTCATGGTCTTCCATATGAATGCCGCAAGGAGAATAGAATACAACTTGATTAGAGGCTATTGCAAATGGATGATATGTTGAAGGAAAATTTGGATTGACCGTTACTTCAAAATGTGGCCCTATCATTTAATATATAATGTTTGAATAACCATGGAAAGGTTATGATTATAATTTTATAGGGAATGATAACTTTGATAGATGTAAGTGAGCAACCTTTTTTCTCATATATGTTCATAAAAATAAGTAATGGAAAATTTTGTTCTTTCAAATGTTTTATCTTGTAAATTTCATACTAGTGCATATTTTTTTCAATGTCAAAGGAGCTTATAAAAATAGGAATCCGTAGCCAAGCACAATGTGTGCAAAGATACAACTTGAAATATATGGTTTCCAAAACAAGGTTTAACATTTTTTTTTTACGATAAATGTTAATAATATTTGATTGTTAGATTAATATTTAGTCTTTTATTCGGGTTTGAACCCATGATCTCCAACCTTTTAATCTTTAGCCCAAATTAGTTGGGCTATCCAGCCTTCCGAAAACAAAGCTTAGCTGCCAATCAACCAACCATGATAATATCAAAGAGTAATAATATTTATACAACCATTTTGTGAAAACAAACCCTCCTCTGCCTCCTTCTCATCAGCCGGCTCCTCCAACTGATTACACCTATGAAGGAGTCTATCATACAACTTTTTTAGGTTGGAATACTAATATTCCAACCGCATTGTGTGCTCATCTCATCCTCAGCTTCTTTCTCCGTCAAACCCAGCTCAGACTGCATCAGTTGAGCACTCAACTCGTAGGTGCAGTGATCGTAGTGCATGAGCCTCCCTCAGATGTGGATGTGTAGAAGACACGCCACATCATCGAGTGTGACAACCATCTCCCCAACAAGAAAATGAAAGATGTTGGTCTCGTGATGCCACGACAAAGCTGTGATGAGGCCAGAGCTGATGGTAGAATACCCAGTCTTCAAGAGGAGTCAAGATCCTCTCCATTTATTAGTCTCTCAATTTCTTTCATTTGGTGAGATAAAGACACGAAGAAGTTTCAAAATAATTAATAGTAGTGGGACCTACTTGGTGGTAGGACACACTACATACTTTTTGCATCTATCTCTTACCAAATGACATTATCCATTTACTTTTAGCAAATGGAGAGGATCTTAACTCTTTCAAGAGGGGGGCAAGACCGGATGCATTCACCTGCTGACAGAACCAATCTGCACTAATATCCAGGACGGTCAACTGGTCGTGCCTAATCATCCTCCCATGCGAGGAATAGTTCAGCCAATGCTCCCTCCGAAACTGAAATATAGAAAATATAAACTAACAACAAACTGTTAAAATTCTTAAAAATATAAACATTTGAATAACTTAAGAAGACATAACAATTTAATTGTAAAAAAATATTAAAATAAACATTAAACATTTTCATATAACAATTAAATTGTAAAATTAAAATAAACACTTTAATATGACAATTTAATCTTTAAAAAAACAATAATTAAAATAAACATATAAACATCTCAATTAAAATAAACAAATCTATTGAACCGTAAAAAAGACTAAAATCAAACAACTAAAATTTGTCGGACAGTAACTAAATAAAATTAAATTTTTATACTTACTTCGGCGTCACTCTAAAGCTTGCAAGTCACGTGTCTATCGAAATTCGATAGAAGCGACGAGTCGGTAGGGCCTCCAGGAAAACTACCCAGTCTAACCTCTTGCTGAGCCTCACCCTCCTGATGTAGAGGCTGCTCATAACGTTGTTCATATTGCTGTGTGGGATCCACTACCTGGGACGAACCAGCCTGGGACGACTTCCCCTCCCCATCCCCACTCCTACCACCTTGTCAATTACACTAGCGGGGGGGCGCCTAGTGTTCCTTTCGGCCTGTGCACTTCCGGTCATGCTCTTCCTGCCTCCTCTTAGCGTGTCCGGTATCTCAGACATATATACACAACATAAAATAATGCAAAAAAACAATGATTTTTTTTTCCATAGGGACATTGTTTCATTTTTAACTAACGAACATCAACAATTCATTTTTGGTAGTGTCAGTTCAATCTCTAAACTACCCCATTATACTCAAAATCACTATAATCAACATTAACAATCCAATTTCTAACTAATTTTATCATTAACATGCAACATACAAACAATTTTTCATTGAGACATTTTATCAAACACCTAATATTCAACATAAAATCAGACAGTTTGTAACTCTAACCTACCACATTTGAGTCAAACATACTCTAATCAACATCTAAACAACAATTTCTAACTTATTTAATCATTAACAATAAATAATCAAACAAGCAAGCGCACCATAAAACCTAAAATTTCACAATTTCATAAAAAAAATCTAACATTTAAACTAAAGAAAGGCAATGCAAAAGGTTAGAGAGCACTTATTTGCGATTGAAGTAGAAGTTGATGTTCATTTCGTTGAGTTTGATCAAATTAGAACTTGGAGGGAGATGTCGCGCCATTTTTCGGAGATCAAGGCTATTTGATTAGCGTTTGACTCACTATTTTATTTCACGATCGAACATTTAATTTTAAGAGAAAAGGGGGAAAAAGTTCGAAATACCCCTTTGAAAAGATTTTGGGTTCGGGGGTTAGTTACATAAAGGGAAGGTGTTAGCACCCTTTATGTCCGTAGTACTCTACGGGAACCTCTTGGTTTTATTTAACGTTTTGTGCTATAACTTGCTTATTTTCCAAAAAAGAAGTAAAGTGGTAAAGGAAGAAAGAGACCTACTTATCTACATTTTTTTATTGATTTGGAAGGACGAGTGTCCTTTGCTTACGTACCCGTGAGGGATCAAAACCTCGTAGTTCGGGGTAAAAATTGACGTTTGATTTGTTTTTGTATTTTTTATTAGCTTTGAAAAAAAGGTTTTAAAATGAAAAGCCAAGTGGCCAAATGAGTATTTGTTTGTGCTTTTTATGTTAAAAGAAAATGGTTAAAGTACGATTAAAGTTGATTGCAATTTGATTTATGAAAGAATAAAAAATAAGGCGATCACTTGATTTTGAGAATCAAGGTTTATTGTAAAAAAATGTTTTTGTGATCTTGTTATTTGCATGCTTTTTGTTGTTCGTTTTTTGAGATTTAACTAAACTAGAAAATGGAACTAACGGAGCAAGAAAATAAAGCGTAGGTACCTCATGGTGGTGTTGGACCACCACGAGGACCTTTGACCTAAACTACCCAGCATAAAAGGTAAACACACACGCACACATGCACCTAAAGCTATTACAAAAAACCTATTATACATTCTATGGTCTGCGATAAAATAAATGACAAGAAAAAAAAATAAATTATTTACATCAAAGCCTAGTTTACATTCTAAACTCCGACGAAAAAGAAAAGATGGCTTATGCAAAAAATGATAAATATACATGAATGAATTACATTAAAACCTAAATATACATTCTAATTCTATGCAAACGAAAGAAAATGATTAAATGTTGATGATAATAATACATGTAAATACGATGCAGGAAGAACATAAAATAATAAGTGAAAAGAAATGCATGAGAAAGAAATAAAAATAACAATGTAAAAACTGGGGGTGCAATCAGTGAGGTGGGGGGTGTAGAAATTAAGAAAACAAAAATCTGGGTTTAGGAACAGGCTGGGGCGCGAATGGGCCTGGGTTAAGATTGGAAAAAGGCTGGATACCGGTTCGGTTCAGCCTGGGTCGGGTCCAAGAGAACCGAACCGGTTTGGGGAGTATATATAGGGTGTAACCCTAATTTCTTTCATTTTGAAAGAATATTTCTCTCTCTTCCTCCCAATTCTCTCGTCTCTCTCTCTGTTTCTCCGTCTTCTTCTCCTCGCCGGCGAAGGTAAGGTGGGCGGTGGTGGCGGCGCGGTGGCCGGTCACCGTAGGCGGCGGCGCCGCCGCTGCAAACCCCTTCTTTTCCCATTTTTTTTTACGGTTTTCAAATGTTCTTCCTACCCTCTTCTCATTTTTAGTACCCAAAATCCCAAATCCTAACCCTAAACCTCTAGATCTAGAAAAGAGAAAGAGAACTACCTTTTGTTAAGCCTCGGATTCGATTTGGTGTCCGGTTCGATGAGTTCTTGCAGTTGATGTCTTATTGCGCCGTGAATGATGTACCGTTGGTTTTCTGTTTATGTTGGTTTATGGTTTACCTCTGCTGTGGCGTTTGTGTTGTTACTGTTGGGACCGATTCAGATTTGTGTCATGGGAAGCGATTGGTTTTTTGCAGGTTCTGTTCTTATTTTCGGTCCCCTTTCTCTCTGTTTTTGCAGGTATTTATAATACCAGGATTTGGCCTTAGGGTTTGTTGAGAACGCAGAGAAACTGGCTTTGGATTGGAATGAAATGGGATAGAGCGTGTTTCTGTTCCTGATTTGATGCAGATGAAGCTTACGGCTGGGTTTGAATTGACACCATTTTTGGATTGGGACAAACTTGGATATGGACAAAGGAATATAAAAACAAGATCACATTAAAACAAATAAGAAATGAGTAAAAAGAAAACAAAACTTAAGTGAATTAAAGTTAATTAGAAAACTTAAATAAACTAAAGTTAATTAAATAAAAGATGGAAATTAAATTTTTAAATTTTGAAATAAAAATAAAGAGAGAAGAGGGCCCTACTCGGAATCAAATATGAGGTATTTTAAAATATCTCTCTGCCGAATTTTCACTGAAAATCAGAGACTGATCGGGGTCAGACGGTGATGAATGTAGAGTCAAACGACACGTGTCAGTGACATGTTAGGTCAAAAATTGGGGTATGACAGGAGAAAATTAAAACTTGTTGATTTGGAATACAATGGTTATGTGTTGGTTTATGTTGTTCCTATATCAGAACGCAACGTGACTTAAGTCACATTGGTATGTACCTAACGTGAGTTAAGTTACGTTGGTGCTAGTGAACATGACTTAAGTCACGTGGGGTTATTTTAGTAATACTAGGGAGGGAATGAGCAAAGCTCTTTGGGTAAAAAGAAATTTTTATGATATTTGCTAGTTTTTAACTTGTGTGAAGTTCAACATGTCTCAAAATGCATAAATTGAAGGGCATGTCCGATATTCCGCTTTCAAGAAGACGATTACAGTTTTCTTAACTCTGACCGATATTATCGATGACTTGAAGACACAACTTAAAAAATACTTTGTGTATCATGGCGAAGATCATACCACATCTCATGTATTTGTACATGTACCATGTGTAGATCTTGGGGAGGACGAACAAAGACATGTGGAAAACAGTTTATTATCCTGGTTTTTATTCGTGACGATAGCGACATAGGATTTATGTTTAGGAGGATGGTTGAAAATAATATGTTACATCTCTGGGTTTGTTCCAACTGAAGGTGCCTAGAATGTTCAGGAGAGATTTGATGTCATTTAGTGTAATGTGTTGCATATTGCTTCATTTTTGTGGAATTTCAAACATTTGTCTAACGTTAACGTATTGTCGTATTAGTGTAATGTTAATGAATCATTGATAAATTATGTCATGTTATTGTTTATGGCTTGGTGGTTGTTGTTGTATTGGTTTAAATTCATATGGAATTGTATTTTGTAATTACAGATCAAAGTATAGACCGAAAATGGCTTGGTTTAAAATTCAAGATTGCACTGTCTGCATTTGCCGATACCATCGATAGTTAACTACTGCTGGGTCAGCAGTAGTTAAATGTTGTCGATTTGCACTTTGGTAATTAACTACCACTGAGAATAGTTGCGTAATTTCTGTGTGTTTTAGGAAAGTTTTGACGTGAGAAAATCAACTTTCATCTATAATATGTCAAACTTCCTCGTACCACGGAGACAAATTATGTTGACAACCCAAAGTTGTCCTACACCGTATAAAGGTACCCTCCAATATATATCAAATACATTATTTATCGAAGGAATTTAAAAAATGAATTTATTTTTATAACAAAGAACTAAGTAGTACTTTATTTTTATTTCTTTAAAAAAAAGCATTATTTTTATTTGTAACTTGTTTGATAGGCCGTTGATAAAAATAAATGAGACTGTGTATCTAGGACGAAACAGTTTGTCAATGAGCTGTAGCATCAAGGCAAGACGATGTTGTGTTGTGTATGACAGCCCAGCAACATGAAGCTTTATATTTATGAGAAAAGTAAAATAAACAACGTTATTACCACCAACATGGAAACCACTCATTAATGGTTTTTATGTCTCTTGAAAGGTAGCTATTTGAGCTACTTTCAGGTATCTTCTTTTGGTTATAGTAACAAAATTGTTGTGTAAACCAATAGCTATGTATATGATAAAAGCTCAAATGAATGAAATTGCAAAGTTTGAAGAAGTTGAATTGAGTCCCAATAACACCACCACCAAACCCTATTCACTTCTCTTCCAACAATTTTGTGAAATGTTACCTACTTTTCTGTCAACTTCATTTATTTCGGAATAACTCCTCACTTTACTTGTAGTGTCATTTGTTTGTGCAGTTGGGCCCCTTGTTTGACTGTTTTTGCTAAATGATTCATTTTCGAATGATGTTAACATTACATATTCCAATCCATGATGTCATGAGAAAATTGACTCAACTTTATCTTTTTTTTCTTAATCCTAGTATTCTCATGGCTGGTGATCAAAATTTTAGTTATGAGGTTTGTAAACTATGGTTTAAGATTATTTCGACAAGGATTTAATTGGATTCTCTCGAATTATTAACCCCTGTAGCTCACCTTATAGCATTTGTATGAGATGATAAAGAATCACTTTAAACTTAATCCTAATTGAAATAACCCTTAATGCGAGTTAATGAGTTTGAATTTAACTTGTGAATGCAACAATGTAAAATCTTTTGAGGAAGAGTTTTGTATCCATGCAATCTTCCCCGACTCGAGGGATTAGTCTTTGCACTTTCGCGTAAAGTGATAGGATTCAAACAAAAAAATAATACTCAAATGAAGGAGAGTAATCTTTCAAAATAAGAGATTCATTTAAAAGGTGGACCAATGCCAACAAGTTTTTTATGTGCTTGGATCAGAAATTGAACCCTATACTGAATGGTCAAACAATACAATACTCCATCCGGTCCTATTTATAAGAAAACTTTAACTTTTTAGATTCATTGAGTAATTGATGTATCTTGTCTAGAATATAGACCAAATACATCATTTATGTAATGAATAAAAAAAAATCAAATATTTCTTATAAATATGACTGGATTATGTAACACAATAGTTGGAAAATTAGTTCTCAACTACTTTGTTCTTAATTATCAATTGTTAAAGAATAAATCAAAGAAAAAACTAAAAGTGACAAAAATAATGATTAGATTCAGAGAAGTTTTTCTACCAAGAAAGATTTGAAAAACCTTTTTCACTTGAAACTAAAAAACAGATTCACAGAACTTAGAATGCATGACAAGAATTGCAGATAGGTGTAAGTGTGATTTGATAAGCAATTACACCAAGATACCAGAATATCTTAATATTTTAATTTATATTTATGTGTTCTATGCAAGAGTGGAAAACACAAAAAAATGCATTTAACACCCCTCGAAAAAATAGTATTATTTATAAGACCTTACCTTATAATTGAACCTTTACTAAGTGTATGAATAGAAATTAAAATATTTTCAGAGATTATAGTAACCCTATCTACTATATTTAGAGACTTAAAGGAAGATTTATTTTTTCAAAAAAATCTGATTTATTCTAAAAAAAGAATTCCATATTATATGCAGGGCAGTTCAGAATTAATATTCGACATAAAACCAATAACAGTTGAGCTAGCCTTAAATTTACAGCATGTGCATTGGCCCCTGGAGTCTAGTCTACTGAGTTTCTGAATTGCAACCTGTGCTCTTGATATTTGAGGACCACACATGTTTACCCCTCTTTCTTGCTAAACATTGATATTTTTTTAGCCTATAGGAAGGAACCAAAATCAAAGTAAGATATATATAGAAGGAATTCCTCAAACAAAAAAATATAGAAGGAAGAAAAGAAAATGGGTTGGAAAGTATAAATTGGTGAATCAGAATATTTTTAATCTCTATCAAATATGCTCAATCCTTATTTATTTTTATATTTTTAAATTATACTTCAAAATATATGTAAATTTTTGGATTGACGATGAGTTTGGTAGAATTACGACGTACAATCATAGTTTTGAAAATCTAAATTTTAAAACTTTTGCAAAATCACGATACAATTGTAATTCATCGAACGTGTAAACCATCAATTTAGTTTCTGTCTTTGTAAGTCACTCTTAAATAAACTACTGACTCTATTAATATTTTAAAATAGTCTCTATCTTTATCAAAAGTTTCTCAATTAAATCCTTCGTCGTATGACAAAAATATAAAGACATGGATCTGATTGATAAACTCTTTACAATATTTCAATATAAATTATAAAACACAGAAAAGCACTTTTATTATGCAGATATATTGATGATTAGATTAGATCCCATTAAAATCAATCCCTTTTTTTGAGAGTACCTTATTGCATACATTGATGTATTCTCATTAGGGTGTCTCTATCACCCACACTTGCTGGAACTTTGGAGTTATACATTTCATTGTCAAGTTATTGATTATACATTCATATACATATAAACTTTCATAATTTTATTGAAGGAGATAGAGATGTTACTATATGAGTTTTCTATTTCCTAAACTTCCTTGAGAGTAAATACAACCAAAAACAATCAATTAGTACCTAATAGTATATATGTGAATATTCACGAAATTGAACTCACGCTTTTTTATCAACATAGGAAACAATGCCTAGCTAAGGAAATAGAGGTTGTGTTAGACATGTGCACCTACTAAAACTATTTTAGAAAATATTAAACCAGGCATTATTATGGATCTGGATTTCCATCATTACAAACATTAATTGATCTCAGATGTTGATCTGAAATGGATCTGCTCAAATTACACCTTCACCAAATCATCTTTACTTAATTTAGATGATAAAAAAAAATAAGAGTCCTAACTAACGTCTCTTAAACACTAGTGTCTCTGAAACACTATTTAAAGAAACAAAAAAAAAATAGATTTTATATTATAAACAACTTTTTTTACACTTTTAAGTACTACTTGATTCCACAAATTTCAAGAAAGTTTTACCATTGTTTTTGTAACTACTGTTCCACAGATATTAGTTAGTATTTTTCAAAAATCAATTACTTCATCACAAATCTAAAGTAGACATAATTAGTTTTGAAAATTTGTATATTCTCGGTAGAATCGATTTTAACTTGAAATTAAAGTTTGTAACTTTTATTTTCTACAATTAAATTTAGCTTTGAATTTATTTTTCAACCCAATTTTACGCTCTAGCTACTAATATCTAACCATAAGCAATTTCACAGCATCAATTCGTTGCAAATCAATTTTGGCAAATGCATAACAGAAACAGAAACACACACCTAATGTGTTGAATTCAAATCTCATTATTACAAAAAGATATAGTAGAATACTATGGAGTAAATGCACTCTGTCACATATCAACTAACCCTATACTCTTCCCACCTGCTAATATTTACTTCACTCTCCATATTCACCATTTTATATTCTCCACTAACACCTCACTCCACACCACTACAAAACCTCATCACTCACTTCTCTTATTCCATCTCACTTTCTTCTTAGCATCAAAAAATCATGGGGAAGAAAATAAGCTATGTTTCCTTTTCCATGTTCACAGTGCTTGTTGCACTTCTTTCTCAACACCTTGTGATTCCAGTAATCTCCACCACTGTTGAAGATCCACATTCAGCAAATCCTAAATCAGTTTTCTCTGATTCTCTATGTAATAAAACCCTAACTTTATTATTCAAAATTTGTCCAATATTTATACTAACCATGAAGTTATATCTAGTAACCCTAACATTGTTTAATATTTAAGCAAAAGTTCTATGAAAAATCTTTAATCTTTTTCTTGTCTTTAACATAATGCAGGCCCACATAGGAGTACTTCTCCATCTCATGGAAGCTCACCACCTTCACATGGAAGCTCATCACCACCATCACATGGTGGAGGGTATTATACTCCAACACCACCTTCAAGTGGATGTGGATATTCGCCACCACATGATCCTTCTACACCTTCAACACCATCACATAATCCAACACCTTCTACACCATCAAACCCTCCATCAAGTGGTGGATACTATAACTCACCACCATCAACTCCAACTGATCCACCAATCACTTTGACACCACCATCTCCATCCACACCAATAGATCCTGGCACTCCTACTGTCCCTACACCACCTTTCCTTCCTTCCCCATCTCCCTTCCCTGGAACTTGCAAGTAAGTTGCTTTCACAACACACCACATTGTTAATGTTTTTATTTACTTTTTTTGTTAGACAAAATCACAATGTTCATGTTTGTGTTTCCTACTTCATAATATTTGTTTCAAATAACTGAAGAGATATGGTTATGCTATAAAAAGAAAGCCACATTAAATTTTAGTGTAACTAGTGGACCAATGATGTGTCTTTTTCTCTATAAAAAGGGACTTCATTCATTTGAAACATAAAAGTTTATTATATAACTTTATAATAAATTATAAACTGTAATATAATAAATTGAATATAGTATATATTAAGCAAAATATACTGTACATTTAATGTGTCTACTTTTTGTATATTTGTTAATGAAACACCCTTTTGTGTATATGGATCTAATTCTGATTTTCCATCTACTTAGAAAGATAAGTAGTATTATTTTAGCTGTTCATAATATTTTTGAACTTGACAGATCAACAGTTTTGATAAGGAGTATATTTGGAAACAATGTATTTATTGTAATTTAAGAGAGTTTATATTTTGGCTGAAATACTCTTTTTTGTATATGTATCTAATTTTGATTCTGATTTTCCATATCTTGTTTTAATAAATGTTTTTCCATTAAAAAAAAAGGGTTAAATATGTTTTTAGTCTCTACAAAATCACAAATTTTCAAGTTTAGTTCCTATAAAATTTTAATGGTAATTTTAGTTCTCCATAATATTGTAATTTGTAATAATAATCCCTATTTTGAAAACTTTTTACAAAAAATGGACATTTTTAGTTCTCCAAAATAGTCTCTATAAAATGAAAATAGAGACTAGAAATGAATAAAAAATTTGTAGGGACTAAACTTAAAAGCTTATAATTTTGTAAGGAATAAAAATATATTTAAACTTGACAAATTAGTAGCTTTAATAAGGAGTATATTTAAAAAAAAATGTATTTAGTTTATGTTAGAGATATTAATTTTTCTGTGATTTTCAGTTACTGGAGGACTCATCCAGGAATAATATGGGGAATTCTAGGTTGGTGGGGAAATATGGGAAATGCATTTGGTGTGACTAATGTTCCAGGGTTTACTCCTGGTCTAACCTTACCACAAGCACTTTCCAACACCAGAACTGATGGTTTAGGAGCACTCTACAGAGAAGGCACTGCTTCATTTCTTAACTCCTTGGTGAACAACAAGTTCCCTTACACAACTGACCAAGTTAAGGACAGATTTGCATCATCACTTCACTCCAACAAGGCTGCTGCAACACAAGCTCACCTTTTCAAGATGGCAAATGAAGGGAAAATGAAGCCTAGACCATGAAATTGATTATAGTCATGATCCTAATTAATTAGTTTGTTTGATTTGGTGTGTCAATTTATTAAGAACATTATATTAAGGTTTTTGTTAGTTTGTGGTATTTTAATTAAGACTTTTATATGAGTTGATTTATTTATGTTAAGTATGATGTTTCTTTACAATTTAATTAATGAAAGCTTTATGGTTTTATTAGTTTGGATTTAAAGTTCATTTATAGTTATGATTTATGGTTGTTGTCCTTTGGTTCGAAAGATTCAAGAGTAAATTTAAATCCTTGTCATGTCAATTTGTTTTTTCTTGACAAAGTAGTATGAAGTAGTTCAAAAGTGGCCAATAAGCTTACTCCTACAAAAATTGCACAACTCAATTGGTATAGGAATATATAGGCGATTCTTGTAGAAAAAGAAGGGTTGCTACATTAATGGTGTCTAGTTGAATATTTTAATGTTCAAAGTTGTCATGTTCTGTTTCCTTGTTGAAATACACGGTAAATTTATTCTCATATAGTTTGATCAAGTTTATATGCTTATACATTAACCATCAAAGAAAAATATAGAGGTATTCTTTTGCTAGTTACTTCCCATTACATCCTTGTTACATCCCTTTGACACATTATATTATGATAATGTTCAAAATACCTACATGTGAAATCTTAGTATCCATGATAGAGAGGGATACCTTCATGTGCAGGTAAATGGTGAAAGAACTAGTCTGCAAAATTCAGATAGAGGACTCCTTTAAGGAGATCCTAGAAAAACATAAGAAGGGGGGTTGAATTGTGTTAGTTTTTTCTTTTTTTTAAAACTAAGTCTAGTGTTCAGAGTCTGATAGAGTTCAGAGTCATGAACAAAGTTCAGAGTCTTATGTAGCGGATAATGTAAAGAGATAGAGAGAAGAGAAAGACACGAAACAATTATACATGTTTCTTCCACAATCCAGAAGTAGTCCTGTCCCCCTTGCACTTCCAAGGAGAGTTCACTAAAATCAACATATGATTACAATTGCTCAAGCACAAAAGCAACAAACTTCAAACTACTCAAGCATAAAAGCAAGAGGTTTCCTATGCTCAAGCACACACGAAAGAGACTTCTAAACAAATACAATTACAAAGAAAATGTTTGAGGTTGAACACTTGATATACAATCAGTGATGTTCACAATACAAATCAGATATAGACTCTTTAAGACTCTAGAATTTCTAAGATATGAACGTTGTTAAAAAATTCTAAGTGAACTTCATGTGAAACAATTTCAGCAGAGTTTTGGCACTTGTAAAATTGTTGTGAGTCTCTTAAAATCTTTAAGTCTTCACTCCTTTATATAGAGGTGTGAAAGAGACGTTGTTGATTGTCAGCACATCAAAAGAGTCGTTGTTTGAAGCTTGATAATCACCATTGATATGTTGCTTGATTTGATTATTGTCCTCTGAAGGAACAATTTCAAATTCATTCCAAGAATAGAGAATAACCAACGTAGTCACAACTGTTATCTTGTACTATTGCAGACATGAAGAGTGGAGTAGTGGAGTAGTGTTTGTACGATTGTACTATGTCCTTTTCCTGCGCTCTTCAGTAGATAAGCATCCAATGCCTTCTAATTCCTCTGAAATAGCAGTTGCTCCAGGCTTCCATTCCTTCTGCAATGATATGAATTCAGAATAACAACTTTTAACTAATTACAACTTTCAGTCTTCAGACTCTGTTGAACTTCAACTTTTGATGCTCTTCAGACTCTCTGATGACATCGGCTTCTAGTAGTTAGCTTCTGATGGTCTTCAAACGCTCTTTGTCTTCAGACTCTGTCTTGAATCTTGCAACACAAGCTTCCTATTTGTAAATTTCATTGCTCTCATTTGTTCTTTCAGAACCAATACTTGACTTATAATTTTTGACTATGGTCCTGCACACTTGAACAAATATTAGCATATCCAATTGAGCTTCCTTTAGCTTCTCAAGGATTGGAATGTCACCTTTGACTTTCACTTGAGTTAACCATGAAATGTTCAGATCCTCTTTGACTTCAAAAGTGATAAGAGAAGAGGCATCCAGGAAGAATGGAGAGTTTTGATAAACAAAGCGTGTGTCTTCTGATTTCAACTTCTTACATGCTCTTTATTACTTTCTTAAACTAGTTGTTGAGAAACTGATTTTGAGCTTCTACAGAGAGTCTTTGCGTGTCACACATGACTCTATCCACCAATTCTCTTAGTGCAATCCATTTTTCTTCATAATTCTCTGTATGCACCAGATCATTTCTTGCTTTAACAAGCTTTTCAGATACCTAAAAATGTTCTTACATACCTCTTGTAATACAATAGAATCTAGTAAAAGGGTGGGAGGGGGTGAGCCATTGATGGTTTGAGGTTGAGAAGTTGTAGGTTGGTATGGGAAAGGCAGATTTATGGAAATTGAAGGTAAGTCTTGAGTTGTGTGTGTTGAAGAGTTAGGGTTACTGTCAACAATGATTTCAGGCATATCTTCATCAGAATCTAAACATATAGTTCATTCTGGTAGATGAGATATCTCTGAGTCAATAGATGCATGACTGACAGAGGCTGAAGTAGGTTGAATGATTGGTTCAATAATGGTTTCTTTGTTGGCTAAAGTATCAATTGCAGCTTTAAGTGAATTCTCTGGTTGTGCTACACTGATAGGTTCAACTACAAAAGTTTGATCTTCTGATACTTAAGCACCAATATCAAAGACTGTTTGGTCAGAAGAAGTTGATTCAATAATAGATTGAAGTGGAGAGTCTGGTTTGCAATCAGGGTGTATGATCAAATCAATACAAGTTTCAGAGGCCATTTGTGAGTAAGGTTGTTGGTGTTGTTGGTTTTCTGAGGCAGCTATATCAAGTGCTGTCTCAGAGGCTTTCTGTGGAGTTTCAGGGAGTTCACCACCTAAGTGCTCTTCTAGTTTCCTTAATGTCTATGGTGACTCAGGGTTTGTTGGTTTAGGATGTGATGATGGTGTGTTATCAGAAGCTGTCTGCTCAGAGTCTTCTTCAGGAAGAAGAGTTTGAAGTGGCTTCAAACAGGGAGGTTGAAGCCAATGATCTGCAGACAGGTTCTGACAAATGTCAATTCTCTGTTGAAACAACATACCAATCCTTTCATCAATGGTTGGTTGCTCAGACTCATCAACATCATCAGGCTTTTTAGTAGTTTTGGTTGATGGTGAGGAGGCCAAGTCTTTTTCTAGATTTGTGTAGATTCTATTAAGGGGTATGTCATCTAGATCTATTGTTGTGTGAGAGGGTGAGGAAGAATCTGAATCAGCAGCTCCCCTTTTCACTTCCATAGTGGCCTTCAGCAATTCACCAACCTCATTAGCAGCTAAGCAATCAAATAATTTTAATAGTCCATGTCCATGGATTTTGAAAATGTGAATCACACTTATTTATAACAATAATGCCAATGATATACAAAAGGTTCTAATTTCATTTGATCATTTTCTTATAAGTTATAGACCAGCTTATCAAGATCATGGAACTCCAATCCATTACTTGATTAACATACTTATATAGAAAACATAATTTGGATAATAAGACAACGTTTGTCTATTATTCAACTACGCAATCATTCTCTTGTCAATACAAGATTTATGATTTAATGCTTCTATTTTATATGGAATTTAATAACAATTTAAGTCCAAGCATTAGCTCCTATGTCAGTGAAACAATTTGTTTCATTCTAGACGTAAGTGAACTTCACTTATAGTTAATATCCTGCTTCTTTAAAATTCTCTATATTTCAACAAATATGAGATTAATCATCAAGTATCATATACTTATGATGCAAAAGTAGAAATTTAACTTTCTATAACTATATGGTCAAATCATAAGTCTTACTTATATTTTGACTCTTTCAAAACATTAACAATTTTTCTCACTCTTAAGAACAATTCTTAATTTTGTACCAATTTAGAAACTCGTTTCTGAAGATTTTGTTCTTCATAAGAAGTTAACAGTATAATAAAATGCATATGCTAAAGAAATTCTAAATACAGAAAATAAATAAAATAAATGTATCATGATTAAAAACATACTTAATTACGTCTTTAATTAAATATGCTCTCACTATTTTACTCAAAACAAATAACCTTCAACATTTGAATCGGAAAATCTCATTGAAAGATTTTCTAGCAGGTTGAAATCCATATTTCACTTCGTTTTGAGTCAGCGGGGGTTGATCCCCCAAAACTTAGCTATTTAGGTAGGAACTCTTTCCAATTGTATCCACATATATAACAAATTTCCACGCATATTTGTTTTTTGGGATACAAAATTAATAAGTCTTTAGAATACTTTTAAAACATTATTTGTTTTTTAATTAAAAACAAAAAGGTGTAGCCAATTATTTTTTCTCTACAAAAAAAAAAGTAACTAATTTGCACTTCCACGGATATGTGGATATAATAATTTTTTTTTTGGATGCAAAATGAATAAGTCTTTGAAATACTTTTAATTTTAAAATATTATTTGGTTTTTTAATCTACTAACAATATATATAAATATTATTTTAATATTCAAAATATTATTTGTTTTTTTAATCTACCTACAATATATATATATATATATATATAT
>Ga0228710_1005706_pt1 | contig 19223 bp, 15 predicted proteins | sample MedpolnodulmetaG_FD_177995 | JGI IMG/M metagenome (GOLD analysis project Ga0228710, IMG submission 177995) | Root nodule microbial communities from Medicago polymorpha collected in Santa Monica, California, United States - pink nodules | ecosystem: Host-associated > Plants > Roots > Nodule...
CTCCTAATAAATGGGCTTTCAATTTCGGCCCATTATTATTTAGGCAATTTTCTAATGTTATGTTTTTATTTAGTACTTAGTCCTTTTTCTTATTCCGCGGCTTCGCCGCGCTGTACCGCGCGGCGAAGCCGCGCTACCCGTGCTATAGCACGGGTAGAAACACTAGTTTGAAACTTAAAGTACTAGTTTGGAAATTCTGTCAAACTAAAAGGATCAAAAGTGGTATTTGACCTTGTTTTAATGAAATTTATTTAAGGGTATAAATGGAAGTGAAAAAGTCAGCCCAAAATAATGTATTTCCTTTATACTAGAGATTTGACGGAACTCCATGCCTATTTGTCTCTTTTTTTTTCGGTCAAGTCGTTCTCATCTTCCTATAATATAGATAATAGATTATTTTTATTTAGGAAATTATATAGATGATAGATAAATAAATCTTGATTGGGCTATAGCTTTTAAAAAATAAATATGTATATGGCTTTTCTCCATGCAAAATCTGATGAACGATAAATATATATTTTTTTTAAACAAATGAACGATAACTAGATGAAATGTTATGTCTTATTCTTCAAAACCATTGAGAAAATTAATGAAAATCCTTTTATCGTGGAAGTAATCATTGAACAAATTAAATTAGGTCAAACCTATTATATAAAGTGGGAGTTCATTGTTTAAACTTGCTAATGGTTAATGCTTATTCTATTTATCCACTACTAAGAGTCTGTGAACCAAATTTACTTCCTTGATTACTAGAAGTATACGTCAACCTGTGAATCTATATATTCTTGCTTATTCACGTATACAACATGTCGTTTATATCGACGTTTGTGCTTGTTGGTGAGATTTTGTTTGCACTTATGTATGCACTGATCTTATTATATGTATGTATACTATTTTCCGATCATTTATGTCTAAGGTGTTTTGGATTTCATTTGCATCGATTAGACCTAATGTACGGAGACTGTTTGGAATATAGAAGAAGAAGAAGAAGAAGAAGAAGAAGAAGAAGAAGAGAATTCCAATCTTCAATTCCAAGTGTGCAGGCTAGCATGGAACATCATAGCCGAGAGGTACGAGTCGATATGCCTTTAGATACAAGAGCGGATATTGCTAGGTGGGCGATAAGAGCGTTGCCGCCGGTTAAAACCTTTAATGGCGAGCAAGCTAGCGATTGTCCTATTTGCAAGGAAGAATATAAGAAAGGGGAGTTGATTCAACCTTTTACTCGGTGTGCTCATGAACTTCATTCATCATGCCTCAATACTTGGTTATTTGGGGGAAAATCAACTTGTCCTGTTTGCCGTCAATATTTGGTAAGAGTTTAGTAGTGGTAGGTTGACGGTCCTAAACAATTCTGTACAAGCAACCACAAAAAAACATTAATTCAATAATTGATGAAAATTAGGGGGTGTGTTGATGAAAATACCCTTGGCTTAAAACCTCTGTCTTCCTTCTCTGTTCTCACCCACCATTACCATCACCACCACGCCACAACAACAACCACCACATCATCCACCTTCCTTCTCTTCCACCACGACCACCAACTGCACCATGGGAACAACAACAACAGTAACTTCACACAATTCATTAGATCCAAACTTCACACAACAATTTTCAATCTTCAAAACACCAAAATCCGAATACCCCACTTCGCCGAAACGCCGCAGGTTAACGACTTTAATCTCACCGGAGGTAGTTGAATTCGTTTGAAGAAATGGGTACCTTGCTATCGATCGAAATTCGTTGTAAAAATCCATTGATAAAACCGAATCTGAGTTAAAATTCATGTCGTATTCATGGTTCAATATTCATGTTTGTTTGAAGCTTTTGTTTGTCACGACAATTGATTGGGATTTAGTGAGTTTGCAATTTGCTTGTAGATGCTTGCATAAGCTATGGTAAGCACTTGAACAAACCTGATAATACTTTCAAAAACTATGGTAAAGTTGTGTTGCTGGGAGAAGGACAAGGGGGAGTTGCAGGTGCAAGGAAACGATAGGGAAAAGGGAAGAAGATGAAGTCAGGGGTATTTTGGTCTTTTCTCAAGTTACATCAGCTAATCAATGACGTGACATTGATTATCTGGGTTGAAGGATCAATTCTTAAATGATTAAATTTTGCCCTATTTACTTAGACCAAACACGTATAAAAGCCTTTTTTTATTTAAGGATACTATTTTTATTTTATTTTTCTTTCCTTTTTTACGCAACATAATAGATAGTTATAGATTAGGTTAAATGGTTTGCAACTAAAAAAAAGGCTTTTCTCCACTAAAAAAAGGGATGGAAAATAAGGTGAAAGCCGAAAGGTAAATAAGGATGAAATCGTATATTCTAAACCGTTAAGAAAAATAAGGACACAAAATCTTTTTCTTGTGGAGTAATCCTTGAACAAATTAAATTAGGTCAAACCTCTTATATAATAAAGTGGAAGTTCATTGTTTAAACTCACTAATGGTTATTCTCTTTATCCACTACTGAGAGTTTTTGAATCAAATTTACTTTCGTTATTACTCGAAGTATAGTTCAATCTGTGGGTCTATATATTGTTTTTGCTTATTCACTATACTACATGTTGTTTGAATCTGTTCTTAAATCGCTTGAATTTATTTGGTTGGTTTTTAATTATCTTGTTTTGACAGCGGGCTTAGTACTTTTATGTTTATGTTTATTTTATTTTTTGAGAGATATATGTATATGTTTAGGGTTGTTTAAATACTGCGTTGCAGCAGATTCAAATGAGGCAAATGCAGATTCAGATGAGAGGATTAACTCACACGAGGAATATGAGAGAAGTGAATCTCAATCTACAATAATTACAATTCAAAGTGCACGGTCTAGCATGGAACATTATAGACGAGATGCACGAGTCGATATGCCTTCCGTTACAAAATCGGAGATTGCTAGGTGCGCGTTAACAGCGTTGCCGCCGGTTAAAACCTTTAATGGAGAGCTGGTTAGGGATTGTCCTATTTTCATGGAAGAATTTAAGAAAGGGGAGTTGATTCAACCATTTGGTTTGTGTGCTCATGAATTTCATTCATCATGCCTCAATTCTTGGTTACTTGGAGGAAAAACAACTTGTCTAATTTGTCGTCAAGATTTGTCAAATACGGTATGTACATCTAGAGCCACTTAGAAATTAAGAAAGTAGATTGTGGTTTTTGCTTCTTTTTTTTTTTTTAACCTCAATCAGATGTGTTTAGTTAAACTTTGTAAAGATACATTTATGTGTTTGTGATATTGTTTACATAGTTTCTAAACAACTTGAACAAACTCATTTCTTTATCCAGTGTGTATTAGATTGAGAATTTAGAAGACTATTTTAGTAAAAAAATAAAAAATTAGCATCAAAGATTTTAAAAGATTCGGTGGAATTCTATTAACTTTAAAAAAAATTCAAAATTATAAACTTATTAATTAGGTGATACCACAATTCTAGATAATCTTGACATCAACTAGCACAAACAAAATCAATGTGGAAAAAAAAGAAGAGTTCGTTCGAATTATTGATTCACTTTAATTGTATTACTTTAAACAATGTATTTGTTATATATAAAAAAGACATACAATACCATATTATTGAAGTAGAAATAAATGTCGTAAATGTGGTTTGAAATGTGACCATTTTTAAATTAATCATGAAGAAGATTCCACGATAAGAACGTTTTAGATATTAAACATTTATTTTATGTAGGACCAGAATGTTCTAAATAAAGTAAATTTAAATAGTTTTACAAGGACTCGTAATGTTTTTGGAGAATGATCAAATAATACACAGAAAAACAATTAAGTGTGGAATTTAAGCAATAGTTTTTACTTAAGACTAGAATATTATGGATAGAAATTATATAGTTAATTTATAATGATAAAACATGATTATTGATTGATTAGGGACCATAGTCTTCTGGATGATAGTTAATTTATAATGATAAAACAAGATTAATGATTGATTAGGAACAATAGTATTGTGGATGAATATTGAGTAATTAAATTAGGACCAGAACGTTCTGAAGATATTAAAGAGATTATAATTGTGATAGTGTGTGATTAATGTTTAAGAAATAGATTACTTCTGGTTCACCCAAAATAGATTACTTCTAGTCCACTATAGTATCCGGCTATCATAAACTTCTGAATAGCATTATATGAATAACAATATATGCTCTTAATCACACCAGATCAGTCTGATATACTCTGTATTATCAACCTCACCAGACTTATACAATTCTTTCTCAAACTATTGTAACAAATAGACTTTAGAACTAGATTACAATTTGGTTGATGAAAGGGTTTTGGATTAAAGATGTTTCTCAACACATGTTTGAGATTTTAATGAACAAACTCATAAGATTCTGATCGAATGATATAGTGAGAGAGCTTTGGAGTTTGTTGCTTTGTGAAAAGTTTATGTATGGTGATGATTTCACTTATGTAAGATTGTTTTGCTTTTCAAACTCTTTCCATAGCTTCCCTCTATTTATAGAACTTGATGTGCCTTGGAGATCAAGCTCAGAAAAAGAGCTATTAAGACACAATTCAAATGAGAAAAGTGCTCCAAAATGTTTCTTGGAGAGATAACATGATTTTTGTTCACCAAGAACATTCTCGTCACTGCCAAAACGTTCTCTCCGTTCCAACCAATCTTGCGCAAAGTATTTACATGTTTTTGTAAGCTGCATGAGTTGTGCATTTGATGTAGAAGCTTGTTGGCCACTTGATAAGACATGTTGACGTCACATGCTTCGATCACAAGGATCAACTTTGAGATTATTCTTTTGATGGGTCTTTTCATTTCTTAACTTAATGAGTCAAAATATAAGAAGGCCTTTATGATGATTTTATTCTCTTTTAAGTTTCATGGATCATGTGCAATAATACATTGATTTGTCTTGGATGCCTTGCCTTTTAATGTCTACCTTCAAGGGCAGAGGCAAAAATTTATAGCTAGGGGGCCGAGTATATGGAACATAATTTGATTAAAAAATAATTGTTTAAAAACAAAAGGTATATAAGAAACCCTAAACTAATATTTTCTTTTTTGATAGATAGACGAATTGAGAAAATTATTATAAACTCACGCACATAAATATAGGACGGGGTTCGAACCCCGATCATTGCGTCCGATCAAACGATTTTGGAAAATTTTGTCAGTTAAGCTAGAACTTGTGGGCAATTTATAACTATATTTAGTATGAGAGGAATTAATCCATACGTATAGTCAACATACAAGTGTTGACTTAAAATGTGTTATGGGGGGGACCATAACAATATATTTTACAAAATTTGAGAAAATTTAAAATATTATAAAGTATAAAACTATTGATATTAGTTGTCAATTAATCTAGTAACATGGTAAAAAAAAAAACATTTTTGATAGAAAAAATAGACATATTAATTAGATTAATTGGGGGACCATCACCTAATACATACCATACTAATCATTTTAACCTAGTTAATTGTAGCATATAAAAAAAAATTATTGCAAATGTAGGGGGGACCATGGCCCCTAAAGCCCCCCCCCCCCCCCCCCCCCCCCCCCCTCCACCCACCTCTGTCTACCTTGATTTGTGTGGATGCCTTGCCTTTTAATGTCTTTTAAAGATCTTGATTCCAATGGCCATTTATTCCTTCTTTAGGTGAGATAAGGAAAACAATATTTCCTCTTGATCTTAATTATGCAGATTTTAACATTACTCAAAAGCTCATATCTATCATTTCCTTTTTTTGAAGATGTTTTGTTATCTTTGTAAGGCCAGAACGTTCTCTCCATTTGCGTGTCTAAATATTTTTTATTTGGTGTTGTGCTCAAGTAAGACTCACTCTTACATTTAGGGTATAGGTAACCCAACGCCTTCATTTTTTTTTTTACCAATGTTGTTTTGGGTTTAAAAATGAGGTCATCGTTTTCCTCCTACTAGGTCACGATTGTTTTGTTTTTTCTAGTGGGATGCCCTCCTAGAGAGCCTTTTTGGGGATTTTTCTTGGGATCGTTGTAATCTCCCGAATTTCCATTTCTGTTGATTTATTTATTTGTTTTCTTTTTTTTGGTTGGGTGGTTGGGTTGGGGGGGGGGTGTCTAGTCCTCCCCTCTTTTGTATATACTTTCCTCCCTATTTTAATAATACGTATGAGTGTTTGACAGATTATCAAACACTCTAAGAGGTGTCAACTTGGTTGGCATGCCGTATAGTACCTCTTTGATTCAACAAAGTAAGATTGGTTCCAATATATAGAATTTTATTAAGTAAAATAAATCTTTTAAATTTTTACTTCCATGGATTAATATACTTCAATGCACCATTATTGAATTGAAAAGTCTATGTCTATAATATTCTTTTTCACTAAATTTAATTGAAAGGTTATGTGCTTTTTTAGAGTTTAATTTTTATGTGGTGTAATTTTATTTTACACTAACAACACATTACAATCTATCATGTGTATGACTTTATAAATGACTATGATAAACGTTAAACGTTTTTAATATTATGACGTTCTGATCTATTTATTGTGAAACCCTACACTGACGATGTATATGAAATAAAGTTGAAGGTTAGTTAGAGCAAAAACTGATGATTTACTTAATTTATTTATAAATTCTTAATATTGCTTGTATATGTTTAGTACTTCACAATATATTTTTTCTTTTTGGTCCCTCTGACGTGTAATTCCTAGCTCTGCCTAGCTCTGCGTCTAATGATGTGTTGCCAAATCAGTTAATAAATATAACAACAATTCATGTGTTCTCATATTCATTAATTGACGTGACAATACACCATTAGTTGTGTGCATAAAACAATTGTATATTGACAGTGTATACAAATTAAATTTTATATAAATGAGATCCCAAGTTTTGGTAAAAAAATAAAAATAAAAAAAATTCAACTTTACCTCTATTTAAACTATTTTATTTACAATTTATTCTTCTATTTCCAATCAAAAAACTTTTTCCTTTTTAAACATCTATGACTATATATAAAGTTGATGCCAAAATTTGGTATAGCCTTTTTTTCAATTTTATCATTCATTTAAACTATTTATTTATACTTTTATCCTTCTTGGACTTTTTTTGTAAATTGTTTTTTTTCTCAAAAAATGAACAGACGTCTGCACACTTTGCCCCAAAAAAAAACTATACATGAAATCTGATCCGAACATTTTTGTAAAAGGAGATCCAAAATACACAATAAAATTTTATTTTACACAGTTTTGATTTTATTTTAATTGGTTTGGATGTGAACACTCGATGGCTCACCATGTATATTTTTTTACTCTTCACTTATACCATTTTAATCAACAAAATAAAAAACAAGAAGAATAAGAGTGGAAAAGAAAAATGAATGATGTAAAATTGAAGAATGTGCAGATGAAAATGACTAACAAAATATGCCATCTAGCATATTATTACACATAAATATTTTTTCAAAACGATGAACATGTTATCTACCGAAAACTTGCTCTAGAGACACTTTTGAGGAAGCTTGAGCTTCGGCTGATTTCTCTGAGTGGTTTATCAGTGAATCTAATCAAGTTGTAAGCTGATGCACCTAATATGGCACCAACAAAGGGTCCAACTATATAAACCCAGAATCCTTTGTAGATGTGCATCACTACAGCAGGCCCAAAAGTTCTTGCTGGGTTCATAGATGCACCTGACACAGGGCTGCATGCAAATATCAAACTTAGGATTAAATTGCAGTAGTATATATGGACTTCATTATGATAAGTGAAACCATTGAAACTTTTATATATATAGTAATAGTGTTGAAATTACCCAGCAATGAAGACGTCTACTACGATTGTCATGCCAACAGCAATCCCTGCCAATTCTCCAATCTGTTCGATAAAAAGAGGAATTTGAATTAATTTTATGGGAAAGGCTAACATGTGTCTTAGGGCACATGTAAATGAACTAATATAGAAATTTTGTTTTGAAAATAGTGTCAATTTATTATTAAAAAATTGAAAATTAATGTTTTTCAATAAATATTTGCTATTGGTGGAAGCTCTAACCCGTGCCCTTAGGGCAAATATTAGCGTGACTCTAATTTTACATACCGAAATGCAAGAAAATTTAAGGTAAATTAAAGTAAACTGAGTATACTAACCGCTCTATTGTCCGTGGAAACAGCAGATACAACAAACATCAAGAGAAATGATGTGAGTATCTCAAAGACAAGAGATTGAATATTAGACCCTGCTGGTACTGTTCCGAAAAAAGATTTTTCATCTACATCAAAAAGAAGGTACAATGTTCCACTAGCAAGGACAGATCCTAGCACTTGTGCAGCAAGATATAACGGCACCTGCAAAAATCAACAAATTATGTGACATTGTTATAAAAACATGAAATCCATCTATAATTCAGTTGTAAAGTGTTTGAGACGACAAAATTGGAGAATAATTATTTTCTCGTCGTTAATTCAATTTTTTTATAACAATGCGAGTAGATCAAGTTGTCATCAGCATGCATGCCTGTTTAAGCGGGAAATGACGATAAATTGCGAAGCTAACTGTGACTGCTGGATTGAAATGGGCACCAGAGATGTGACCAAGAGAATAAACCAAGATCATAACTGATAGACCCCATGTTACACAAATTCCAGGAAATGTTACTGTTCCTTTGGTTTCTTCCACTTTATTCAGAATCACTACGCAACACCCTGCAAATATTAAGAAGTATGTTCCTATCACCTCTGCTATTACCTGTTACATACATTTAATTTTTAAATAAAACATATTCATTAGTAGTGACAAGGAAATTCAATTCACAATACTCAACACAATAACATAAATGAAAACCATATATTATTAATGTAATTGTAGGGTACATTGGTACAATTATTAATATGTGTACCTTTTGTATGATTTGAACTACCTCAGGAGAACCACAAAACCCTGATTCTCCTTTTGTTTGTGCCTTAAGATCACCTTCTTCCATTTTCGTGATTTCACTTGTAGACATGTTGACCTAAATTAAATAATTAAATTAAACTTTTTCCTTTCTTTTTCTTAGACTCCTTTATGCATGTCTTGGTTTGGAACGTGGTTCAAAGTTTATGCTTGTAATACAAACTTGCTTATTAATATGTTTGGAAGTTTCTGCTCATACTTAAATGTAGATTTTGGTGGTTTAGCTGTTTTCAGGAACAATCAATGGAGGTAAAAGTGTTTATACTCACCATGCTTTCCCCTAAAAAAAAACTACCACTACATTACCTTAATTCAATATTGTACACATGTCATTATAGCTAAATATAAAATCAATGATTGAATTTTAAAAATTAATATAAACCATTGAGTGTAACGTTAATTACATGTACATCACACAAAGTAAATAAACCATTTATTCTTATTTTAGTTAATCTTGGAATGTAAAGATAGTAAACGGATTTCAACCTGAGCAGCAGAGTTGCATATCAATTAGTACAAAATATATATTATTATATTACAAATATAAGAGCTATCAGATTTAAGAGTATTTACTGTGACTTGTGAAACAATTAGAACATTTCTTTATCATATAATTCAATATTCTCTCGGATGTCATATTTTTTTTATTTTAAATGTAGTACTTTTTAGTTTCAATTATAAGAAGAAAAAAACTAGTAGAACAAACTACAAATTTTAAAATACATTTATTGTTTAAATAATTTATATTTCCTTAATTATTACATGTTTTGATAAATTATTTTTTTCCTCTATGTTGAAGTTGATGTCTCACCATTCTCAATGTATTTAATGTGAGGTTATATTTAGAAAACTATATATTCAAAAAATTACAACATTAAAAAAATGTACAATTTGGTTTTTATATTTTCTTATTTTATTCTCCTTGGGTAAAATTACACTTGTCGTCTCTTAACTTAATTGCATATAATGATTTTTTTTCATTTATCTCCTTTTTTCAGGTCATGTTTGTCCTTTAGTCTATTTGCATATGAATTTTCAAGCATCAAAGCTAACATCCATATGAAAACATGAGTGAAGGACTATAGATTTGAAACTAAGAGCTCATATTAAAATAAAACTATTTATTAAATCTTGAAAATGCATATGCAAATTTTTGAAAAGAATGTTCAAAAAATATAAAGGACCGTATTGTTAATTGAAATTAAGTTAAAGGACGAGAGTAGTTTTGCCTTCTTCTTATGTATAGGATGAGGGGAGAAGTAATCATGAAGTTCTACTTATAATTAACCTTAATCTTGTGAAGGATATGAACTTGTTATGAAATGTAATCAAAATATCCAATAATGTGTTTAGTATTCTCAATTTCAAGAATATTTTTTTTAAAAATTTATATGGTCACAAGGCTGCAATTTGTCCGGACAACAAGCTTTTTAACGTGAATAAAGAGATAAATATGATCTCAATTTATGATCGTGCGAGGGTTTCTCCACTCACGGAGATGAAGTCTATCACAAGAGATGCAAGTTTGTCCACAATTCAGGTTTCGAAAGTGTAACAATCGGTAAAACTGAATTTTACGTTGTATATCTGACATCACCGCAAGTGCGTAATTCTATCATGATAATAAAATATCGATCACACGGAGAATTTTGAATCTCAAGGTGCCTTTTCTCTCTCTTAAGTATGCATATAAATAAAACATATTTTTATGTTTTGATATGATGAATGCAAGATGTTTAGAAAACTTTTTTTTTTTGTTTTGTTTTGAAAGTATGCTATGATGAAAACTATCTCAGAACCATTGAAGTTCATCATTACAACAAATAAATCAAATCATAGTCTTTCCTTTTACCTGATATATATATACATGCCTTATGATGAGATATTACATATTGTATGGTTTACTCTATCTCTAGCAATAAACAGTGCCTCAGTAACACGAAATGATATTCTCATGCCAATCCATGTTAGCTTGGCCCATTAAGCCTGAATACCCATTTTTACATCCTAAAAAATCTTAGGCTATTATCATGTTTCAAACCTTATATTTAATCTTATATTCTCATCAACCTACCTTCATTTTCACTTATCGGAAGGTTGCCTAGAATTTTAGGGAATCATGGCGTCTAAGATCTTTCAATCCTCTCATTATCAAATTCAATTTTAGTTCCATCGAACACACTTAAGTTGGTATGGTGGTGTTGGTTTGGGACCTTCGAGTTTGCTCCTCTCAAGGTCTAGATTCGATTCTTTTCAGAAGAAGAAAAAAACTTTACTTCCATCATTGAAAACATCGATAAAATTATGTTGTCTGGGATCTTTCAATCATTTTCTTGCATTACATCAAAAGTTTGATATTAAATCACATTTACACAAGAATCATTCACGTTTCTAAAATAAAAACCAACAAACATGAAGTTATGTAGTTGTTACGGTGATAGCCTTTCACTACGGGTGGCTATAACAGCCTATGACTAGATTACATGATTATTAGGCTTCTCTCATCACTAGTGGCATTTTTGGAACTTGATTGTACGATTTCTGAAGAGATGCTGAGTAAATTGTCATTTCTTGATCATTGAAAATGACTTTGATTGCCATTTGAATTCCCTAGGTCATGGCTTGGTTAACTAGTCTTGGTCCCTTTGAAGTTTCTAGCATGTCTTGGTCATTGAAAATGTCCTTTTAATCTTGTAAAAAAACAGTTAGTTAGATTTGAAACGTGGTTAAAAGAATTGTGACTAATATTTGGCACTTTTAATATGGCTGACGAAAAACCTCATTCAAATTTTAGAATGCGAAAACGGTAAGGTCATTTTCGAGCTTTTGAGAGGTGCGTGAGAAGGAAGAAGGGTGGAATAAGAAATTCCCTTTTTGTTTTGGCAAAATCAAATAATCTTATGCATCCACAATTAAGTATCATTCCATAATAACAAAATGACACATTTCAGACATAGCCAAATATGGCGTTCCGACGTAAACATAGCCAAATATTCCCTTTTCATATTCAATAACATGTGAAAGTTGCGCTATGCACACCCCCACCCCCCGATCTGAAGATAACATATGATGCATTATGTTATTATCCGCCAAACCTTCTCCAGTTGTGATGGGAGAATACCTTTTTTCTCTATACTAAGCACATATAATTGAATCTTCAAATATTTCAAAGGCTCACAACAAGTGGAATTCATCTTGTACAATTTTTGAAAGATCAAGGTCTTAGTTTCTTCATCCAAGGTCGCCGACAAGTCAATCAACTCATCATTCACCAAGCAAGACTAATTTTATGGGTGTGAGCAAGAGAATTCAATTGGAAAAGAGCCTCATAGGATAACTTGGAATCCAAACGACACTTAACAAGAGGAACTGTTCCAGTTGGAGAACATAATTTGTCCCCATTTTCTAGACTTAGATCCTTCAAATTCTAAAATAAATAAAAAAAACAAGATAGAGTGCCCAATTTACTTTAAAGTTGATAAGTCGGCTGTGCACTATAGAAATGGTGCCTAGGTAGTTATCTTCTGGTTCCATCGGAACGTAACTTTTGATCTCATTAGAACGCGTCTCTCAATGGTTGTGTATAGAGGCATTTTTGGAATTTTGAAGGACATGTGAGCAAATAAAGTGGCCAAAGAGCAATTTCCATAACATGCATGCTCTCATGAGCTTAATCTAATGAGTGGACGAAATTAAGTTTGAATGCCAACAATGATTGAACCCTGCATGAACGTGAGTTCAACTTCCTATACTTGTGTTAGAAATTTATAAGCAGGTGATTTGTAAGTATCTTGTTAGAGTTATACAAGAAACAACCTTATAATTTCTCTTTCATTTCCTTTGTGGAAATATGTTAAGTAGAGAAGCATTGAATGAAAAGAAGTGATTTCAATGATTATTGAAGCTATTACAAGTGATACATATACACAAACTAATAAATGTGCTATCTTACCGTAAACAAGCATGTATATGATAGATCACATATATTAATTATTCAATAAATTTAAAATATATTTTTTACTTATAATAACGACTGAAATGTATATATTTTATGAACACATCAATCCTCAGGACAAGCGTAATTTTGGCCCATTTAACAATCAAATAAGCTTCATCATTTCAATAGACTGTATTTGATGTTATAGTCACTAGTTAGTTTAGCATAAAATAAAATAAAAACAACAACAACAAAGAAAGAGAGAGGGTGTAGTGTATATAATCCTCAAATTGATAAATTTTCCAACTCACATGATTGATGATGATGGTAGAAAGTGAATTGAAGTTTGTACCCTTAATTAATAAACCCATAATACCTACAATGTGCGAATTTTGAAAAGAATAAAATGAATGGCTGAGATTTATTATTGACATAATCCTAGATTCCTACTAGAATCCTTATTATTATTAATTTAATCATTTTCATTGTCCTTGTCAAATTCAACCCACCTCCCCTTAATGGTCCCAACACCACTAGTCTACAACATCCCATCCGGTTCATGTCCGTGGTTCACCCTACAAACACCATCACCTTTCTACATTGGTTTTTGTTTGCATTCATTTACTCTTTTATGAGCCACACCTCTTCATTATAGTTTTTGGTTCAAACGCAACCCCCTCGCCCCCAAAAAAGAATGAGTTATGACAACAAAAACAAAGTAAATCAATACTTCATCCGTCTCATTTTAACTGAGTCATTGACTCATTTCACACTTATTAAGAAAAAGTATATAAGTGAAAGAGAGGGAAAAATGATTTTGAGTGCCCTTATCAACTATTAGTGCGTTCTTCTTTATCATAAATGCAAAGTAGAATATATTGAATTGAGAGTGGTGAAAGTAACATTAATTAGTGTTATAATTGGAAAAAAAATAATTAATATCGTATTGAAAAGTGAAATTAGTCAATTTTCTGAGACAATATTTTTTTGCAATTAACTCAGTTATTATGGGATGGAGGGAGTATATGGTAGATTCTATTGAATTTGGATGTAATACAGCTAGTATTAGTGTTCTGATTACTATTTCTCCCTCCAGTCCTATTTATAAGAAACATTTGATTTTTTTGATTCATTGTATAAATGATGTATTTGGTCTATATAATATACCACATACATCATTTATTGAATGAACTTAAAAAATAAATTTTGTTTAAAATAGTGATTAGAGGGTGTATAATTTATAATATAATTATAATAAAAAATTTGACATTAAAAATAGAAAACGACACTTATTTAATATGATAGAAAATGTGGGATGGGCTTAAATATAAAAAAATTGTGGGGTGGTGCGAGTTGTACTCAATATCCTACTATTTCACTATCAATATCTTATCTAAAATATATATATATATATATATATATATATATATATATATATATATATATATCACCTGAATAAATTCTTTTTTTCTGAACCACCTGAATAAATTCTTAACCAAAATACTAGTTACAGCTTGTTAGACAGATTTAATGCTGATCAAAAGGGTTCCTGTATTTTGTATTACTGATTCAAATAAAATTGTTGTGCATTTCTTTAAGGGTATTTAGAATATGGCCCCAAATGTTTGCTACAAGATAAGGCCACGCACACGAGGGTAGCTCCATACAGTATGTTTTTCCAACTACACGTTCACCACCATATGTTGTTCATCACCCCATAAAGGAGCAGCAACATATAATTATTCATTACACTCAATTATCCGTTTTCAACATTTTTTGTGTGGGCAGAAATCTTTTGTTTTTGGAGCAATTGTGTTTGTAGAAATCTAGCACCTATTGCAAGTATTATAGTGGATATATGATATAAATACACGGGCAACTATAGCAACATTTGAAACGTGTGATTTGAAACTATAGTTTTGATTAGAAGTAACATTTCGAAGATCAAAACTTTTCAAGAAAACCCAAAAACCTTCAACGGCTAAAAGTGAGCAAAACCTCCCGAAAAGTGTCATTCATCGCATCAATTCAAACGAAGAAAATACCTTATCACCTTCATCGATCAACACTCAATGACCAGAGAGACCATCACTACTGCTAATGATAACCTATTGACACCTATGATAAAGAAAGAGGACATTTTGAATAATATTGTGCAAGTCTTCCAACGCCAAAATTCCATAATTGAAGACCAAAGAAAAGATATTGATAATGATTTGTATCACCAAGTGTCGTCACCCAAAGCCAGGGTTCGGTTAGATAAAATGTCCAAAATGATACTCCCTCGTCGCCATCTTGCCGGAGAAGATAGGATAATACCCTCGAGAGGTCAAGGTTCATGTGAACCACTCACATGGATCACCCCTCGAAGCTCCATGTGACCTGCAGTTGAACATCTAAGTCATGAACCGTGTAAACAACCCCACCATTCTAGGTCACCCAGTCCAACCGACAACGACATAGCTCCCTGCGGACCATTTAAACGAAAAATACATAATTGCTGCATTCCGACTAGATAGGAGAAACCACCATCAATGGACTCGTATGACGAAACCACGGAGGAGAACATCAAGAATATCAAAGCATCCACGACTATAAAAGGGTATGAGGAGATGTAAAATGCAATCTTTTCACCACTACTATAAAAGGATAGGTGCAATGACTTAGTATATGATTCTTTGTCGAGAGTCCATCAACTCGTGGGAGGAGCTATGTCGTCAATTTAATGCACATTTAACGACATCCTAACAGCAACCAAAGACAATACAACTTTGGAAGTTATTGTCCAAGGGAAGAATGAATCACTAAGGGAATACATCAAACACTTTAACGATGAAGTTGTCCAGGTTCAAGGAAATGATGAAAGAATGAAGGTGTACCTTCTAAAAAGAGGTCTCCATAAAGGAAACAACTTCGCTAAGGCCATCAGAGTCGAAGAGCCAAGAAATCTCAATGATTCCTTAAACAAAGCTAAAATCGACATAAGGTACAAAGGGAAACTCAACATTGTGGAAGTCGAGAAATCTCAATGAGGAGAAGAACCATTGGTTGAGTCATCGAGGAGAAATAACCATGGGAAACATGGGAAAGACAAACCTCTGAAAAAGAGAGTTGATGACATGTTGGTTGATTCAGTGAATATACACATCTTTTGTCATTAAGGGAGTATATTCCCGTTGAGTGTGCAATCGTAGAATTCAAGGAAGTGGAATCAAATTCCCAAAACCTTCCCCGCATAAGCTCTGAATCGACAAAACGAAGTGCTACAAGTTCCACAAGAGCCACATGTATAACACCAACAATTACAGTCATCTCAAGGATGCGATCAACATGTTTTTCTCGTATTGTCAAACTGAATTCTTTAAAAAAAAAATCTTTCAGTAGTTAAAGTCACTATTATTTGTGGAAAAAAAATTATATTAAAGAAAAAAAAACCGAGTTCGTTACGGGATCACTATGCAGATGAGTGACGGTATTAATTATTATCCATATCACTCACTAAAACTGTCACTGACACAAGATGGACATAAAATTGGATGTACTTTTTGATATATTAAGATGGGCGGGAATATCAGTGAAGAAGGAGGCGCATGTGAACTTCCTGACTGACCCACTAGATAGAAGATCAACACTCAGGCCTGCGGATGTGATGGTGTACGGATGGGTAGGTGGAAAACATGCTTGTGTAGACTTGACTGGGGTTTCACCTCTTGTGGGATTAGGTGTCAGACCTTTTACCGTAGGACAGACAGCTTTAAAAGCTGCGTCAAGCAAAGTGGCGGAACATGAGAAAACGTGTTCCGACAATCAACATGCTTTTATACCATTTCCTTTTGACACTTTTGGTTTTTTAGCATCAGACGTTGTTGACCTTCTACATAGAGTTCAAAAGGTCATGCATAACAATGTTATGTCTCCTAGGTCCATGAATGTTGTATTCACGAGGATTGGTTTTGCCATCCAAAAAGGTCTAGCGGCGCAGCTTGTTACCAACTTGCCTTCTATTCAAGTATAAATAATGATTTTTAAAGTTCCTTAAAAATGATATTTATCTTTTTTCCATTTGAAAAGGAAAGAAAAGCGCTACAAGAGTACCTTCAAATGCTACAACCTGTGAGTTTTCTCAATTTCATTCTCACTGGTCCTATTACAATTGCCACCCAAACTTAACTCCAAGTTTCAATCTCACTTTTATTTCTCTTTCAGTACAATAATTAACACACACCACTCAGTGTTTGGCTCCCATCTTGTTACACAACCCTGGCATCCACATGAATTCAGTATGGACATGCATTCACATGATTATGGACCACAAGATATAGCTTTTGCCACGTGTATACTTTTTATCTACACTAGGACTGTTACACTTTACTACTTAGCTCTTGACATATTGTGTCAAATTAAACATTGCCAACCTGGCTAGATTTGGTGCATGCATATATATTTGTTTTTAATTTTGATGTATATGTCTCTATTTGCTTGTTGTATATTTTTTCACCCTCAAAGTATTCCTCGTGCTTTGAGGTGTGCATTATTTTAATAATTTGTTTTTTCCTCTTTAAGAAAAAATTGATGTATATGTAAAATAAATATGGAGTCCATAAAAAAATGACAAGGAAGGGTCCACAATCCAATGTTATGATTAGGGTTTGAGCTTTGGTCCATTCACTTGTATGTGTGAATTTCAATGAGTATTTGTAATTTTGTTTATCTATCAACAAAATAATGACAAGGGAGAGTTTAGGGAAGTTTCAGAAGCATGGACCATCACATTTATGCAGCAAATCCTTGGAGTCCCTTTCTAAATCTTCTTTCTCTTTAATAAATCAGAACCTCTCAAGTCCACAAGTACTGACTTAAATGCTAAAAATATCAAAACTGCAAGGGCGGACGTCGTGATCGAGGGTCGAACTCCGACCCTCCACTTATATGTGAGTTTCAATGATTATTTGTCATTTGATTTATCTACCCAAAAGAAAAAACCGAACCTCTCAAAAATAAGACTCAAATGATACCATATTATATACCAATAGAAAATTTGATTTCTCCAAACGTGACTCATTTTGTTACTCATAGTAGAGTACTATGCCAAAAGAAAATTTGAACCATTACTCGTACTTATCGCTCCTCCTTGGTATTTTTATCTTGTCAATTAGTCTAGTGGCTAGTCTCACCCGCTATACGTGTGGAAAATCGTGCGTTTCGAATTCTCACACCTACATATCAATATCTATGAAGCTACCAACTGAACTACAACTGTTCCTTAGTGATTTATTGACTAATTTGCGAGTTTTTCCATTCCGTGGAGTCGAATCCGATACCTAAGAAATAAGTACCAAGATTTTTAAACTTACCAATTGATTGGTAGGCTGTTACAAAAGAATTCTTTAGGTTCAAAACCAATTCTTCCCCAACGGCTTCTGAACCTTTGAATATTGATACAAGATACGATTGAAATCTAGATCCTCTACACTGTTGAATGGAGCAACATCCAATCCAACTGTGTACATTGCACTAAGGTCCAAAAACCTTCTAGCCGCAGCACAACATAGCCAGAGGATCATTACTATTTAGGCTCTGCAATCTTAATAATTTATAAATCTATGAAACATTAAGTTTTTTAGTTATTTTTCTCTTCTATTTTTAGCATTCATTTAAGTTTTTATTTATAATTTTACCCTTGTTTATCCAATCAATTAATTGAATTTTATTTTAATTTTGAATCAAATTTGAGCTAGTTCTAATTTGAAATTCAAAACAAATGGGGTCATTTGTCAAAAAAAAAACAAAAAAAAAAAAATGGGGTCTAGTCCTTGAATCGATCTTAACAAATCATACCTAAATTAATCCTAATTCACCTTCGAATTAAAATTGTAGTATTTAAATAAAAAATAAAAATACTAAATGATAGAATTTAGTTCAAAACTAGAAACTTATTATTTTTTTGGACAAAGAGACCGATTATTATCTTCATTCGGGAAAAGCAAATAGAAGTATGCAACATCTAAAAAATTATTGATACGAAAACTAAAACAATAGAAAAATGGAGAACACAATAAAAATTAAAGCTATTTACACATGTATTGCATGATTTAAGATAAAACTGAATTACAATGACTTAGATGAAAGCAATACAATAGAGTAAATAGGCAATTATCCCCCTGAAATTGTAAGTTTCGTCAATTACCCCCTGAAATTAACAAAACTTCAATTACCCCCCCTGAAATTGCACAACATTAATCAATTTACTCCCTCCATCAAATTTTTCTGTTAGTCAACATGACGTTTTGCAAATACCCCCCCTGAAGTTTTGCACTTATGTGCAAAATGCCCCCCAAACTTGAAAATTTATATATTTTTTCCTTATCTTTCTC
>Ga0228710_1005708_pt1 | contig 19222 bp, 13 predicted proteins | sample MedpolnodulmetaG_FD_177995 | JGI IMG/M metagenome (GOLD analysis project Ga0228710, IMG submission 177995) | Root nodule microbial communities from Medicago polymorpha collected in Santa Monica, California, United States - pink nodules | ecosystem: Host-associated > Plants > Roots > Nodule...
AAGATCTTTATTTTACTTCACAGTACTCGAGATCCTTTTGGACACAATGTATGGCTTGTTTATGGAAACAACATTGGTCTTACTGGCGCAATCCTGTATACACTGCCATAAGATTTCTGTACTCAACTGCGGTAGCTGTTATGCTTGGAACCATGTTTTGGAACCTTGGCTCCAAAATGTAAGATGAATTAAAAAACTAGAAATGTTTACTCTTGTGTTGGTATACTTTTTTTTTATCTAACAATTATATTTCATATCCAAATATTCTAGTGAAAAAGAACAAGATCTATTTAATGCCATGGGGTCCATGTATGCTGCTGTTCTCCTAATTGGCATCAAGAATGGTAATGCAGTGCAACCAGTGGTTTCTGTTGAAAGAACAGTCTTTTATAGAGAAAGAGTGGCCGGAATGTATTCGGCTTTGCCATATGCTTTTGCTCAGGCAAGCATCTCTTATTTTAAAATCTCTTCTTTTGGTTGACTGCTGCAATTTTCTCCTAAATCAATTAATATTCCAAACAAAAGTGAAGATCATCATAGATTTGTGTCTAAATCCGCTCCACGAAACCAACTTATAAAAAATAGGTTCTGATATGTCTTTACTATCTTAAAGAACATAAAAGAAAATTTAATAATTTATTTATTTAGTAATTTGGAAGGTTATTAGGATGTGTTCACTCGTGTTCTTTTTTTCTTATCTAGATCTTCTCTTGCATTGCAGGTTGTAATTGAGCTTCCACATGTTTTTGTACAATCTGTAGTCTATGGATTTATAGTTTATGCTATGATTGGTTTTGAGTGGACTTTGGTTAAATTTTTGTGGTGCCTATTCTTCATGTACTTCACCTTCCTCTACTTCACCTTCTATGGTATGATGTCAGTGGCCTTGACCCCGAACAATCATATATCCATTATAGTTTCCTCTGCATTCTATTCAGTATGGAATCTCTTCTCAGGATTCATAGTCCCAAGACCTGTAAGTTTTGACTTCCTCAAATTCTTGTGCTTTTTTATTTCATGTTTTTTGACCACGAGGTATCAGCTCATTGGTAAAAGTACCTTGTAACTTCAAGAGATCGTCAGAGACGGTTGTAAAATAATCTGTCACTTTATTTCACAATAGTTTCTCAAGCCTTTTTAAGCATAGAAGTATATAGATAATTTAAATATATTGTTAACAGAGAATTCCAGTGTGGTGGAGGTGGTACAGTTGGGCAAATCCAGTAGCTTGGAGTTTATATGGATTGGTGGCTTCACAATATGGAGATGTAAAACAAAACATTGAAACCAGTGATGGAACACAAACAGTGGAAGGTTTTCTGAGAAATTACTTTGGTTTCAAGCATGATTTTCTAGGAGTGGTTGCTCTTGTCAATGTTGCATTTCCAATAGTTTTTGCTTTGGTTTTTGCCATATCAATCAAGATGTTCAATTTCCAAAGGCGATAAGAACATTCAATTTTAACTTTTTTTGTATAGGAATTCCATCTAAAGAAGAAAATGTCCCACACCGATTAAATACCGTTGTATCATAGCTGAATCAATTTACATATTGTATCATAGATAGAGATTAGATGGTCTAAGTGACATTTGATAATATTTTTGGTTTTGATAATATTTTCTTCCCTTCAAAGTCTTAAATTATTGTTTTTAGTCCATGTAAGTGAGTGATCGGAAGATCTCACGTAAATAAAACTCAAATGGTAAAATGTTGGAGAAATATTTTATATGTTAGGATGTGTGTCTGATGTCATGTAAGTACAACTCAAATGGTAAAATGTTGCATTAATATTTGATATGTTAGGATGCGGATTCAGACCCACAATTTTCCACTTCTCAACACAATGGATATGTATGAGTATCAAAGAGCTTAATTAACAGAGAAACTCACAAATTGTAGAGAAGAAATTTATTATTGGTTTGAATTTGTGTCTAAGCATATCAAATGTCTTTTGAACTACACTTATGGAACAAAATCACACTGCTTTTAAAGAAATCACTATTTTTAACATTTGTGTTTATGTTTTTAGAGGCCACGTTAACCTGACACTTCAAAGATTATCGAATACTATTCAAGAAAGCCAAGGAAACAAATTTGTTGTGTTGGTGTGCGTTTGAATTTTCTCCATGTTTGATATGTGTAAGTTTCGTTGTCAACTCTTTAAGAGAAACAAACTACCATTTTGTTTCTTGAAATTGTAAGGGCTCGTTTGGTGGCTAGAAGAGACGGGATATAATAATTGTATCATAATAATTTGTCTCAATTTGGTGTATGGTGTCACATTAGGATATGATAAGTTAATCTTGAAACTTATCATATTCTATCTCACTGGTTATAATTTTTATCCTGTGTATAAGTTGGGTTTAAAACCAACCAGGATAGAATAAGAAAATAATTTACAAATTCACCCATATAAAATAAAATTTAAAATAAAGAAATCATATCATGTCTAAATCTAGTGTTTGATGCAACATCAGGATATGATCGGTTAATCTTGAAACTTAAAATATTCTATCTCATTAGTTATAATTTCTATCTTGAGTATGAGTTGAGTTAGAACCAACCAGGATATAATAAGAAAGTAATTTACAGATTTACCCCTATAAAATAAAATATCAAATAAAGAAATTTAATAAAATTAAATTAAATAGTAATAAAATATGATATTAAATTAAAAATATTAATAATTAATTTTTTAATATATGTATGATTTTTTCACAAGAACAAATATGTAATTTACATAATATAAATATTAATATTAATATAAATTATATAACAAATTAAATATAGTTTTCTTCAAGGGTAGTTTTTTTGGAAGGATTTTCTTCAAGGATATATTAGTAATTTACATATAATATATATCGTGTCTTTTTTAGATTTTTTAACATATATAATAGTTGTTTAAGGTTTGTGCATCACTATTAAAGAAATCATTAATTGTGGAAAAAAAAATAAGAGTATAATAGAGAGGAAAAATTGCATTGATATTCTAAAATGACAATTATTTTAAAAAAAAAATATTAAAGAAACAATTATTTTAAAAGAGATGAAATATATTTCACTTTTATAATTATGACAATAAAAAACACATCAATATTAAAAAAAAAAAAAAATTAGTATTTGGGTGACATTTGTTGACCACAATGTCACCCAATTGCTACCCGGAAAAATGTCATGTGTTTTTTTGAGACAACTTTATTGCATTAAATAAAACCTAGTGCACTCATTTTGAGATATAAAACAAAGAAACGGCTCAGTTGAATATAAATACTATAATAATTTGTTTTTACTTAGTATTGTAATGATCGCCATTCTGTGAGGAGTCTTTCTCTTACTTTCTCAACTCCAATTTTTCGATGTGAGTCACAACTCTATCAAATTCAATTCAATACTCATAGCGTTACGCAGTAACCATATATGAAGTATATCATAATATATATCACTCATTCATGTTGTGGTTGAGTTGGTTGATGTTTTTTATATGAAAATGTACATGCAGGGAAGAAGGAGGAGGAAGTGAGTTGAAGCCAATGGATGCTGAGCAACTGAGAGAGCAAGGTCATAAGATGGTTGATTTCATTGCTGATTACTACAAAACCATTGAAAATTTTCCAGTTCTTAGCCAAGTTCAGGTTCTCTTTCTATCCATTTTCATCTAATATTTGTCAATACAGTTCTGTTTCATTTTCTTTCTACATTTGCCCTCTTGTTGCAGCCAGGTTATCTTGGAAAGCTTCTACCAGATTCTGCTCCTACTCATCCTGAATCATTGCAACATGTTTTAAACGGTTTAATTCCTTCACTTATTAGTTATTACATTTCTCAAATAATCTTTGCTTTATATTACTAAGAATCATTGTCAAATGGAGTTGATGCAAACTCAATCGTAGTCATACATAAAAAATACTGATATTCGTTTGGATTGTCTTGTGAACATGTGTTTTGAGCGTATCTACGAGGATAAGTACTTGATAGAGTGTTTGAGAGAGCTGATGAAAACAGTTTATCACATGTTGATAAGCTGTTTTAAGCTAATTTTGATTAAATCTCCATAATAGCTTATGAAAACAGCTTATATGATAAATGCTTATTTCATATGGTTTTAATTAAATTGTTCATCCAAATGCACCACGAATCGTGGTTCCACCCTTTTTTTCAAAATGTTGCCTGGCATGAGATCATTAATCCCTCTTTCAAACCAGCGTATGTTTTTATTTTTGGAGATGACAGATTATTGTTTTTCTTTCTGTTTCTTGTTGTAGATGTACAGGAAAAGATACTACCAGGGGTGACACATTGGCAAAGCCCTAATTATTTTGCATATTTTCCATCCAACAGTAGCATTGCTGGTTTTTTAGGAGAGATGCTTAGTGCTGGTCTCAACATTGTGGGATTCAGCTGGATAACTTCTCCCGCTGCAACTGAACTCGAAACGGTTGTCCTCGACTGGCTTGCCAAGGCACTCCTTCTGCCTCATGATTTCTTTTCAACTGGTAAGGTCTTGGATAATAATTTCTATGAGTTCGGATGATGTTGCAATTTGCAAAATCTTGCTTGAGATTTCATTAGAATGCACCTTGAATGAATTTGGATTATGAAACTTTGAATATTGACCAAAAGTCATATGAAATACCTATTAGATAGAAGCTAATATACTATGATATGTAATGTAATCATGGACGTGATTACATTACAGGGCTAGGGGGTGGAGTTATACAGGGAACAGCTAGTGAAGCTGTACTAGTTGTATTGTTGGCTGCCCGTGACAAGATCCTGCGGACGGTTGGAAGGAATGCCCTTCCTAAGCTTGTGACGTATGCATCTGACCAAACACACTCTTCTTTACAAAAAGCCTGCCAGGTATGGTTAGTGGAACTTCAGATTGAAAATGCCTTCTGATCTATTGTTATTTTATATAAAATATTACTATCCATTAAGATGACACGCGTAGTAAACAAGCTCTCTTATATTCATGGAGCGAGTCTTAGATTTGAAAAATAGGTCTTTTCATGGATTTTTATCATGATCTTTCTTTGTGTTGCTTGGTTGCAGTGCATTAATATCAAAGAGATCATTTTCATGATTAATTATAGGCTTAATTACAGTTTTAGCCCCCTAACTTTCCCAAAGTTGCGATTTTGGCCCTCTAAGAAAAAAAACTACAAAATAGCCCCTTAAGTTTTGCAACTGTAGCAGTTTTGGCCCCCAAGATTGATATTGACTCGGTCTACGTTGACGTGGCACCCTAAGTGAGGTGCCACGTGTTATTATTTTTTTTTTTTTTTTTCCTTGGGGGCCAAAACTACTACAGTTGCAAAACTTAGGGGACTGTTTTGTAGTTTTTTTCTTAGGGGGCTAAAATTGCAACTTTGGGAAAGTTAGGGGGTTAAAACTGCAATTAAGCCTTAATTATAATTATCTTTTGATTTTCATTGGCAGATAGGAGGACTTAATCCAGAGCTTTGCAGGTTGCTTAAAACGGATTCTTCCACAAGTTTTGCGCTTTCCCCTGATGTACTTTCAGAAGCAATTTCAAATGACATTGCCAGTGGTCTTATACCCTTTTTCTTATGTGCTACCGTAAGAATTAATGTCTTCTGATATTATTTTGTAATAAATTACTTTGCAATGTATTGCATACTTAATTGCCCAGTTTTGTCTGTGTGTGTGTGTTCCTTATATCGAATTGTTTTTCTTTTAATTTTTATCTTACTAGTATGTTTGTTGTGCAAATTAGAAATTGCTCAACCATCATTAGATCAAGGGATAATATATCCTTCTTCATGTTGTTGTAGAAGCTTTGTTTCTCTGTTTAGTGTTGCTGGGACACAGACGTCGTTCCGGTAACAACCTTAGTCTCATGAAACTATACTCTTTTAGATCTTAAACTATGCATGCTAGGAGATTTTGTGTTGAATATTTTGCGTGTTGACTTTTACATAGATATTAATTAAATCTGAAGATTGTACAAAATGGATAATAAACATTGGGAATTATACCAACTGAAACTCTATGGTCAGTACTAATGTTCGTTCTGTATTTCTTGTTGATGAATAGAGATGTATCTGAATATTCACATCAAGTTGAGGTGGCTATTAACTTTTCGCATTGACTGCATTCACTACATTTATGCATGCAGGTTGGTACTACTTCATCAACAGCTGTTGATCCTCTGCCTACATTGGCGAAAGTCGCTAGGGTAATGTATTTGATTTAATGAATAAAACTTGCTATTATAATAATTTTTGCGTTGTAGTGAGGATACCAACGCCAAAATCCAAATAGTTAAAAGAAGTATGTGACTCATAGGAACTAGGAAGACAGCTTGATAGATGAAGATCAGAAACGACTCTGCAGGAAGTTAGAAACTCAAGGAGATAACAATACCTGTGGAATATAAAAATAAATCTTATAGACATGGATTTTCCAACTGTTAAACTAAGCCATTTCTTCGACATCCATCTAACCTCTGACAGTTAAACTTTTTGCAACATTTCCTATGAAATGACCAACAGAAAATTGATTTGTGTTTTAACTGCATCTTTGAGAGTTATACAATCTGATATTACTTGGTTATGGGTGTCTTATTGGCAGACCAACAGCATTTGGTTTCATGTGGATGCTGCTTATGTTGGAAGTGCTTGTATATGTCCAGAGTACCGCCACTTCATTGACGGAGTTGAAGAAGCAGATTCATTTAACATGAATGCGCATAAATGGTTCCTTACTAACTTCGACTGTTCAGTGCTTTGGGTTAAGGTACCCATAACATATTTCTAAACGTCACTTCAGAAACTGTTTCTGTAACATTTCAATTTACTTTATAAACAAGAATGTATATAAGTAAAATTGATGCATGTTGATACAGGACAGAAGTGCTTTGATTCAGTCGCTGTCTACAAATCCGGAATATCTGAAAAATAAGGTAGGCTTCTGTTTACATGCTTGTAGGTTGGTATTGAAATTTCACTATGAGAAGTTTTCATATTTTTGGATCACTTGTTTTAAATGTGTGTGGGTGAGGAGCTTTCATAGATTGAATCATATATTGAGGAACAGAGTCATTTGGGCCATTTTTCTTAAACAGGAGGCATATCTTTCACATTGTTGCAGCTTAAGTTCTTGTCTAATTGTGTTCTTTTGGTATTGAATTTGCAGGCATCTCAAGGAAACATGGTCATAGATTACAAAGATTGGCAAATTCCGCTTGGACGTCGCTTTAGGTGTGTCTTTGAAATTTTTCTTTAGAAACTCATGTCTTTGCTTTCTATTCACAGATATACATGTTTGTATGTGGTATTCAAATCTCTCTCCTGCTGGCAACTTGAATTAATTATTCTTGCATTTGGATTCCTAATCCTAATCCATTTTGACGTGATCATGATTATAATGTTTCTTGGATTTTTATGGATTCATGTATCTATTGGTTTTTTTAAGAGGTAATGAGAACCTTAGATCTTAGATGTCATGACTCTTTTTGTGATGAGATTAGATGTCATGACTCTTTTTGTGATGAGATTAGATGTCATGACTGTTATTAAATCCTTGGTAGTATAAGACTCATAATTACCAACACATGTGTAACCTTGTCTGTTAACCACTGGGCTCCAGATCATTAAAACTGTGGATGGTGATGCGACTCTATGGATTAGAAGGCCTGCGAACTCACATAAGAAACCACATTGCAATGGCTGCTTATTTTGAGGAGCTTGTTGGTCAAGACACAAGGTTCAAGGTATTCTTCCTTCTAGGACAAATTTCATAATGCATCATACGTACAACTGTAACCTGGTATTAGAGTTTTACGCTAAATAATTTGTTTTGAAGTCAAAACATGCATTGCCAAATAATGCATGTCTTATCTTAGATACTTACTGCATTGAATTTTCTGAAATGTCATGAAAAAATTGCAATAAAATTATATACACAGGTTGTCGCGCCTCGAACATTCTCTTTAGTTTGTTTTCGGCTTTTGCCTCCCCCAAACTCTGAAGATAATGGCAATAAACTGAACCATGATCTACTCGACTCAGTAAATTCAACGGGAAGTGTTTTCATAACACACACGGTATGCATAAATCTGGGTTTTGTTCTCTTTATCACCTATGTAATATGTTCTTCCCCTTAATGATAAACAATGTGTGCAGGTTCTATCAGGTGAGTACGTTCTACGTTTCGCAGTCGGAGCACCGTTGACAGAAGTGAGGCATGTCAGTGCGGCGTGGCAGATTTTGCAAGAAAAAGCCACTGCTCTATTAGAGTTTATAGGATGAATCTTCTCTCGCAGCACCCACCATTGCTTTTTGAGATATACTCAGTTTCACATGTCTGCATTGATTTGTGATTTTTCCCTCTATTACATGACTCTTTCCTTTTGGCAGTGTAGTCATGTGCTGTATGCTTATAAGGTTGTCTGAAGCGGCAGCTTTCATTTACGTATGCATGGAACGTGTATAGCGCATAAAGCACACAATATGTTAGCAATCAATTGATTACAAGTTTTTCTAGAATTATTTATTATCGATTATGAATCTCACACTAATCGATTTTGAGCTCCATGTGGTCGGACATGATTTCATTTGATTTTGAATAATCAATTAAGTTGTTTCTTTTGTGTTAAAATATGTAACTTTGGTTCTTAGACTTGAGAATTCATAGGTATCCTGTGCTAGGTCCTTGAACAACTGTTTGAATGAAATGGAAAGATCTTAATGGGGTCTGTAGGATATGTTGATCAAAAGAGTTAGAGTGATGAAACTTTGCTGGGACCTCATGCATTCAAAGGAACATTGGGCTATTGTTCTCAGAAGTAGAGCCGTCAGAGGTGCAGATTGCATACACCATCACATCTTTTCTTCCTTATGGAGTGGTATGAAGCAGGAGTTCAACACCATTAGAGAAAACACTGCTTGGCTGGTTGGAAATGGGGAAGACATTCAATTTTGGACAGATACTTGGTGTGGGGATCCACTCATCTAGGCTCTCGATAATTTGAACCAGATATGAAAGGAGGGAGCAATGTCATTGGTATATGCGAGGCTTAAACTTTAATTTCTTAATACACAATGTCACAATGGTTCAATATGGAAAGAAAATCAAGGTATATTGAAATTAAAACTTTTATTTATACGGTTAAATATGTTTTTTTAGGTAAAAATGGGTAGTTAAATATATATTTTCTTTTTTTTGCAAATGTCCTCTTTTCACAAGCATAAACAAGTTTGTTTAGCTTATCTTTTTGGTGGTACCTGCAAAGAAAAAGAAATTGCTCTCTAAAAGAGATTAAAAACTACACCAAGACTATTCTAACAACTAAATTCTTCATTCATTTCTTCATGATGATCATCACATTAACTAATTCTCTACTTATATAAGGTAGAATTTGGCAAATTCTGTAACAAACTAAACAATGATTCATCATATTGGATTTATTTAGATCTTTATAGAAACAAGTGACTTATGAAAATTGTTCTTCTCCCAATCAGATTTGCTCATTCCCTCCTCAAATTATCTAAAATAACCTCAACGTGAGTTAACTCACATTTGATAAAACCAACCTAAGTTAACTCACGCTGCTCCAATACGAGTTAACTCACGTTGGGAATTTGTTAAAATCTCTGCTGCTTCTGGAGTTATGCTAGGGTAACCAATAAAGGTCTCATCAAACTCATGGCTAAGATTAAAACATAATGAGACCATTGGGTGGATGATTAACATGATATTGTGCATTATTATATAAGTAAAATATGAATGGTTATCTATGATTTGAAGTCCCTAGATTTTGATGGTAAAGTACTACCTTAGCCTCAGAATATAAATAAGACGACAATGATTTCTTGCGTGTTTGTGTTCCCCACTTTATAATTCTTCATAATATATTTCTCTCCAAAAAAAATCTTCATAGTATATTGTTAATAACTTTAATTTATTATTATAAATAAATATTCTAGGTTTCTTTTTGTAACCGGGACAAACCTATATAAATGAGGTTCCATATTGGAGGCTGTCAAATTCCATTTCACGTAGTTTCATGAATTCAGTGAATCATATGGGAAGACTAAGAACAAATGTTTGCTTTGGTCACTAATTGGTCTACTTGACGGCCCCGTATATATTTCCATACAGCCACCGATTTGTATTTGACATTCAATATTGATTTCCATAAATAGTAGTACTAGAATAACTCTAGAAGGAGAAGAGAGTTTATCAAATTCCCAACGTGAGAACTCAAGTTGGAGCCCGGGGCGGACTTGGACTTACAATGTTGGTGGGACACAGTTTTTTTGTCAAATAATTAAATAAAACAATTTAATAAGAAATTATAGTAAAAATAGTTGCAGCAACCAAAATTACAAAAAAAATACACTCTATTTTTCATTTGTTGAAAATGAGCTAAAATTACATCGTTACTAATTGTTCTAAGAAATCTCTTTTTATATACGTTACAAGACGATCATTTAACCATTGATCACTCATCTTGTCTTGTTACTTAATTGACTCTCTGCATGTGCTTTGTAAAACATAGATAGATACTAAGTTCCACATCGACTACCTTGCTAGCTTACAAAGCCAAACTATAATATAAATAAGTGAACAACATGAGGCAAAGGTAGAACAATCTCTTTGTATTGCATCAAATGCACTGCACATTGTGCATCATTCACGTTGTGCATCAAATGTACTGCACCAGTTTAAAGTTTTTGGATATGCTTGTGTTTTAGACCAAACAAAAAAAATTTGATATGTTTGGTGTGGCACTTGCCACATCAAGACATTAACAGGTTCACCCATGGTTGGAGCTGCGTGAGTTAACTCACGTTAGTTTTTTTAAAAGATATTTCATAATCAATATTTTTTTAAAAGAATAATCAATATCTATTAAGTTAACAAATAGTTTTTATAAAAGATGTCTCAGTGAGCTTAGTACGGTTGGTAGAGATATTGCATAATATATGTTGGATTGGAATTCAAATCCTGGACACCCTATTCAAGGTCTTAGGTTAAATTCCTCTGGTGTCAATTTCGGTGGGCAAATCCATACAAAATTTTGCTCTGACTTTAAATGAGGCCCCACAAGTGAGCGGTAAGATTAGTCTCTTCAAATTAGTTGGTTCTTTGATCGGATACCATGTTTAAAAAATAAAAATAAATGTGTTTAGTTTAGAAGAAAAAAAAAATTCTTTATGTTTTATTTTTTTTATTATCATTGGACCAAATATTTACACCCGAAGTACTCACAATCGACAGCCATTGTATGATTGAAATATGGTATGGTGAATTCCTATCAATAGATAAAAACTTTTATGACAATTTTTCTTTTCACTTTTTATTGCTCAAAAACAATAGAGATGGAGTAAGAACATAACACGAATATGGGAGATGTATAAAAATTGTCACATGGTTAAAATGGTTTTACAAATATGAGGTCTCTTCCTAATTTCCACCGAATTTTGAGTCACAGTGATAAAAAGTTAGGTGGCGGATACCTGGTATTGCCGGTAATTAAAGTGGCTTACACAGTACACACAGTGACTGAGTGGTGCTGTGTTACGTTATCTATCCAAACAAACATACAATACTATGATATTTTATTGATGACAACAACTATACTATATATAACTGACAAGTCTGTAAACAACCTTTCAACATAATAATTCTCAACTCCAAAATATGTAAGTCACAACGCAATTCTATCAATCAAATTCGATCATAGCGTTAAACTATGTATTATTCAATATCATATCATACTATAGTATGTACATTCATTCATGTGGTTGAGTTGATTGATGTTTTTTATATGAAAATGTACATGCAGGGAAGAAGGAGGAGGAAGTGAGTTGAAGCCAATGGATGCTGAGCAACTGAGAGAGCAAGGTCATAAGATGGTTGATTTCATTGCTGATTACTACAAAACCATTGAAAATTTTCCAGTTCTTAGCCAAGTTCAGGTTCTCTTTCTATCCATTTTCATCTAATATTTGTCAATACAGTTCTGTTTCATTTTCTTTCTACATTTGCCCTCTTGTTGCAGCCAGGTTATCTTGGAAAGCTTCTACCAGATTCTGCTCCTACTCATCCTGAATCATTGCAACATGTTTTAAACGGTTTAATTCCTTATACTTACTTACATTTCTCTATTATTTGACCTTTGCTTGTTTGTTTTTATTTACTCATTATTTGTCATACTTTGTTTTTGCATAAACTCACCTTATATTTCTCCCTCCCTACCTCTCAAAATGAATGTTTACATTTGAGTTGTGTGCGGTTTTTAAGAAAATAATTAGTTGTGTTTATTTTAATAGTAAAATTAGTATTAATTGTAATTTGTAGATTAGTTAAATCGAGTAAAATTCAATAAATAAAGTTATATTTGTGGGGAAAAAATAATAAATGTTGTATTGATATTCTAAAGTGACGATTGTTTTGAGACAGAGAAAATGTGCAAATGTGACAATTATCATGAGACAAAAGGGGTATTAAGAAGTGGAGTGCTAAGAGTACTCACTTTTTAACACTCATTGGGTAAAACCCTCCTGAGTGGGACCCATGAGTTTCATCCAATAAGAGAATGAGTGTTAGAGTGAGTGTTGAAAAGAGGGTGTTGCTATTACTTCTCTAAAATATCATTGTCAAATATGTAGTTGATGGGGCCTTAATCGCAGTCATGGAGATATAAAATACCTTGATGTGTATTTGGATGGGCTTATGAACATCTTATTTGAGTTTATCTATGGAAGCATTTGACAGAGATTGAGAGTGCTTGGGGAAACAATTTATGATATGTTGATAAGCTGTTAGTTTCCGGCTAATTTTAATATGCGTTTTTGGATAGCTTATGAAAACAACTTAAAGCTTATATGCAAACAATTTGACCATATAATATAAGGACTTCTATGATAGCGCTTATATGGTAGGTGTTTAGTTAAGTTGTTCATCCAAATGAGCACTAACATGAGATGATTAATCCCTCTTTCTCAAGCACGGATGTTTACTTTTGGGGAATGTCTGATTTTTTTTTCCTTCTTTTTCTTCGCTTTCTTGTCGTAGATGTACAGGAAAAGATACTACCAGGGGTGACACATTGGCAAAGCCCTAATTATTTTGCATATTTTCCATCCAATAGTAGCATTGCTGGTTTTTTAGGAGAGATGCTTAGTGCTGGTCTCAGCATTGTGGGTTTCAGCTGGATAAGTTCTCCTGCTGCAACTGAACTCGAAACGATTGTCCTCGACTGGCTCGCCAAGGCACTCCTTCTGCCTCATGATTTCTTTTCTACCGGTAAGGTCTTGGGTGATTATTTCTGAATTTTGATGACGTTGCAAAATCTTGCTCGAGATTTCATTACACCTTGAATGAAATTGGATTATTAAAATTGAAGTTTGAACCCAAAAGGCATATGAAATGTTTTTTAAGCAGAAGCTCATATACTATGATGATATGTAATTTAAACTTGTGATTCATGGATGTGATTATATTGCAGGGCAAGGGGGTGGAGTTATACAGGGAACAGCTAGTGAAGCTGTGGTAGTAGTGTTGGTGGCTGCCCGTGACAAGATCCTGCGGGCGGTTGGACGGAACGCTCTTCCTAAGCTTGTGACATATGCATCTGACCAAACACACTCCGCTTTACAAAAAGCTTGCCAGGTATGGTTAGTGACATTTCAAATTGAAAATGCCTATTGATCCACTGTTATTTTATAAACCAATCCATATAGATGACATGTGCTAAAAAAAGCTGTCATATATTCATAGGCGACTCTTAGATTTGAACCTTGCATTTTTTAAAAGAAGTCCTTCTTTGCGTTGCTTGGTTGCATCCTTTGAGGTTGCATTATTATCAAATAGATCATTTTATCGATTAATCATAATGGTCTTTTACTTTGACAGATAGGAGGACTTAATCCAGAGCTCTGCAGGTTGCTTAAAACCGATTCTTCCACAAATTTTGCGCTTTCCCCTGATGTACTTTCTGAAGCAATTTCAAATGACATTGCCAGTGGCCTTATACCTTTTTTCTTATGTGCTACCGTAAGAATTAAAGTCCTCTTATGCTAGTTTGTAATAAATTACTTTGCCGTGCATTACATGCTTAATTGTCCAAGCTTTGTTATGTGTGTGTGTTCCTTATATCCAATATTTTCCTTCTTTTAATTTAATTTATTTATCTTACTAGTATGTTGGTTTTGCAAATTAGAAAGTGCTCGGCTCATGCAATCATTGGGTCAAGGGATAATATATCTTTCTATGTGTTATTGTGAGAGAATTGTGTCTTCATTGTTTGTTGCTGGGACACAGATGTCCTTCCAATAACGACTTAGTCTCATGAAATTACACTCTTTTAGATCTTAAATTGTGCATGCAAGGAGATTCTGTGTCAAAATATTTTGCATGTTGACTTTTATATGGATGTTAAATCTGAAGATTGTTCTAAATAGGGATAAACATGGGGAATTTTACCAACTGAAACTCTATGTTTGGAACTAATGTTTGTTCTGTATTTCTTGTTGGAGATGTTTCTGAATATTCAAATCAAGTTGAAATGGCTATTAAGTTTTCGCGTTGACTGCATTCACTACATTTTATTTGTGCAGGTTGGTACTACTTCATCAACAGCTGTTGATCCTCTACCTGCATTGGCAAAAGTCACTAGGGTAATGTCTTTGATTTAATTGATACGCAAACTTGCTAGTATAACAACCAATGCATTGTAGTGTGGATACTAACTAACGTCAAAGTCCAAACAGTTAGAAGAATTATGTGAGTCCTAAGTAACGAGGAAGACAACTAGATAGATGAAAAATAGAAATGATTATGCTGTAAGTTAGAAACTCAAGAAGATAAAATAACTGTGGAAAATAAAAAATACACATTTTAGACATGGATTTGTTAACAGTCAGACTAAGCCAGTTCTTGGACATCCTTATAACAGTTAAGCTTTTGCAAGATTGCCTATGAAATTACCAACATAAAATTGTTAAGTCTTTTTAGTGCATCTTGGAGAGTGCTTCAATCTGATAATACTTGGTTATGGGTGTCTTATTGGTAGCCCAACAATATTTGGTTTCATGTGGATGCTGCTTATGGTGGAAGCGCTTGTATATGTCCAGAGTACCGCCACTTCATTGATGGGGTTGAAGAAGCAGATTCATTTAACATGAATGCACATAAATGGTTCCTTACTAACTTCGACTGTTCAGTGCTTTGGGTTAAGGTATCCATAATATCTTTCTAAATGTCACTTCTGAAACTTTATTTGTAACATTTCACTTTACTTTATAAACAAAAATATAAGTAAAGTTGATATGTGTTGATACAGGACAGAAGTACTCTGATTCAGTCGCTGTCTACAAATCCAGAATTTCTGAAAAATAAGGTAGGTTTCTATTTGCATGCTTGTAGCTTGTATTAAAATTTTGCGATGAGAGGTTTTCAAACTTTTGAATCACGCAAACATATTCTCTTCCTCTATTTTTCATGGATTGGATCTTATACTGAGTAGAAGGGTCATTTGGCTTAAGTTTCTTAAACAGGAAGCATATCTTTCAAAATGTTGCAGCTTAAGTCCTTGTCTAATTGTGTGCTTATGGTATTGAATGTCCAGGCCTCTCAAGAAAACACGGTCATAGATTACAAAGACTGGCAAATTCCTCTTGGCCGTCGGTTTAGGTGCGTCATTGAAATTTTTCCTTTAGAAAACCATGTCTTTTCTCTCTATTAACCAATATACATGTGTGTATGTGGTGTTCAGCATCTGCACATACATAAATTAGCATTATTCATGCATTGGGACTCCTAATCCATTTTAATGTGATCATGATTTGTAATGTTTCTTGGATTTCTATGGATTTATGTATCTGTTGTTGGTTTTTGAAGAGGTAATAAGAACCTTATGTCATGACTTTTATTAATTCCTTGGTAATATACTACTATCTCTTTTCAATAAAATACACATTAAAGATTCATAATTACCATCACATGTGTAACCACACCTATTAACCTACACTGGGCTCCAGATCATTAAAATTGTGGATGGTGATGCGACTCTATGGATTGGAAGGTCTGCGAACTCACATAAGAAACCACATTGCATTGGCAGTTTATTTTGAGGAGCTTGTTGTTCAAGACACTAGATTCAAGGTATTCTTTCTTCTAGGAAAAATTGCATAATGCATCATATGTACAACCGTAACCTGGCATTAGAGTTTCGCACTAAATAATTTGTTTATACTCAAATCATGCATTTCTTATCTTAATTACGTACTGCATTCAATTCTCTGCATAACCATGAAAAAAATGCATCAAATTTATATATTCAGGTTGTTGCGCCTCGAACATTCTCTTTAGTTTGTTTTCGGCTTTTGCCTCCCCCAAACTCTAAAGATAATGGCAACAAACTGAACCATGATCTACTCGACTCAGTAAATTCAACGGGAAGTGTTTTCATAACACACACGGTATGCATAAATTAACTTCTGGGTTTTGTTCTGTTTATCACCTATGTAATATGTTCTTCCCCTTGATGATAAACAATGTGTGCAGGTTCTATCAGGTGAGTACATTCTACGTTTCGCAGTAGGAGCACCGTTGACAGAAGTGAGGCATGTCAGTGCAGCGTGGCAGATTTTACAAGAAAAAGCCACTGCTCTATTAGAGAGTTTATAGGATGAATCTGCTCTATCGTAGCATCCAACATTGCTTTTTGAGTCATCCTCAGTTTCACGTGTCTGCATCGATTTGTGATTTTTTTTCTCCATTACATGACTCGTTCCTTTTGGCAACGCAATCATGTGCTGTAAGCTTATAAGATTGTGTGAAGCAGCGGCATTACTTTACTTATATGTGGAACATGTATAGCGCATAAACCAGAATCGATTTAATAGAAGTTTTGTTAGTAACGTTGATCGATTATGAATCTCACAATAATTGATTAGGAGCTTCATGTGGCCGGACATTGATTTCATCATTGCCAAATAATCTGTTAAGTGATTGCGCATATATTGATCATTTGATTTTAAATAATCAATTAAGTTGTTAAAATATGTTATTTTGCTTCTTAGACTTGAAAATTCACAGCTGTGCTAGGTCTTTGAGCAACTGTTGGAATGAAATAGAACGATCTTAATGGGGGTCGATAAGAGTGATCAGATGAAAGTGTCATTTTTTGTTGATTTGTTCAAGTAGGCTAATGGTTAGAAATTCAATTTAAGGTGAATAAGTAGGGAATCCGACATTCGAACCCCAATTTAATTTAATTTAATTTGAATTTAAATTTGTCCAATCAATGATTATTTTGTCCAAAATTTAATTTTGGACAAAATAATCATTGATTAGTACCTCTTTCAAAAAATACTAGTACCTTTTAGTCAAACTTCACAAAATTAAATTAAATTTGAATAAAATTAGAATTCAACTCGGTAATAGTCCAATCAATGATTATTTTGTCCAAAATTAAATTTGAATTTTCCAAAATTAGTTGAAGTTTATTAATCACTTGAATTCAACTCGATTAGTGAAAAAACAAAGTTTTAGGCTTTCAACAATAATAAAATATTCTGATGAGAAAATTGTCTTTAAAATCTACAATAACAGTTTGTTTTTAAATCTCCTATATAAAAGAAAATTGTTTTTTTCTTTCCAATATATTTCCTCAACTATAAGTAATTTTATTCATGACACTATTGGACAATAAATGTGAACACCTTTTTTAATCAGGATTTAAACATTGGTTCGACCTATTGTGGAAGTTTAGCCCCTTTTTTAGACTCAATTTGTAGAGAAGAAAAATGCTATTTTTTTCTTGTAGTGATAGAAAATGCTCTTCTTTTACTATTAATTTATGTTTACTATATACATCGAACTTAAAATAAAAATTATATTTTTTTTAAGGAAAAATAAATCAAAGGTGGAAAAATAAAAATAAAAATAAAAATAAAAATAAAAATTATATGCTATGTTCTTTATTTTATTTTTTGTATATCAAACACTACCACTTATATCTCCACCTTTGATAAAATAAATCATCTAAAACCAGAAATGTGGTAACACATACACAATGGATACCCCAAAATAATTAGTATGACGAGTTTATGTACTACTCCATCTTAATTCCTGTTGCATGCTTCCAATAAAATATGACTCTGGTTTTGGAACCAAATGCTTGGTAAAGAACATTTTGTCCAGTGAGTTCGATTAGATTTTATTCTCATCCATTTCTACGTCATATATAGACCAAAATCGTATAGTATACTGCCACTGCGTAAATTCTATTACGCGCCTATTTCCTCTCGTTGATAATAGGTCGTGTCCATTTGAAAAGAGATAAACTCATCGAATATAATACTAAAATTATTTTTAAAAATAATAATATTATTAGATCTATGAATTATGAGCTTATCTCTTCTTAAAAGACACTTTATATTAAATTGAGAGAATCTTAACTTTTTATTTTATTTTTGAAAAAGATGAAATCTATTTTTGAATGAGTAATGATATATCAAGCGAATGAATACTTCAGCTTTGCAAAGCATGTATAGAGCAAAATAATGACTCAATTTCAAAATTGTTTTAGCTTAGTGCGTTCACATCATGCATTCGAACCAATACTATGATTGCATCTCACATAAAATGCGTTGAAATGTGACGATGAGAAAAAAGCTGACGTCTAAGCAAATATGCACTACTTATGTTTTTCACATCACTAGACATATACTCTCACTTAGTGCTTAAGCCTAAAAGTCTTCTGTTGATTTTTCTTTGTACAGTTAAAAAGTCTTATGTAGATTGGATTCTTAAATAAGACATTTTTCATTTATCAAAAGAAGATATTATTAAAAATACTTGTTTACATCGAACAAAAGTTTCAATTGTTAATAATTAATTACCTATAACAAATTTATAGGTGAGTGAAATTAAGGGAAGCCAAATCTCATATAGTTGAATCTTTCTCAGCCACAGTTGAGACTTTGTAGTAATTTTAATGTGAAAAGGATTTTTTTTTTCTTGTGTGGTAGTTAAGAATTCACTTTTTTTTTTTGAAGAAAATTGGTTTGCATACTCTCTCCTTAAAAAGAGAAATATTTAGGGGACCAAAAACTCTAAAAAAAAAAAAATAGAATTACACAGTCATGAATCATGATACTTGAGGTTTTTTCTTAAAAAAAAACTAAAATAATATATTCACACAAATCACGGCGCCTCTTTAGCACAAGACGTGCCAAAGAAA
>Ga0228710_1005710_pt1 | contig 19221 bp, 8 predicted proteins | sample MedpolnodulmetaG_FD_177995 | JGI IMG/M metagenome (GOLD analysis project Ga0228710, IMG submission 177995) | Root nodule microbial communities from Medicago polymorpha collected in Santa Monica, California, United States - pink nodules | ecosystem: Host-associated > Plants > Roots > Nodule...
CATTGTTCAATATCAATAATATCAGAATAAATGTACTCATGGAATTTAATTGTCGTTATTTTTAAGCAAAAAATTCAATGTATGTAATTACAGAACTTTTTCAAATGTATTTCTTTTTATTTACAAATGTAATTTTTTTTCATTCTTTTAAACAAAAAATTTGGTACACAAAATCAGTACAGAATTTCTGAACCGTCCTATCAAACTGAAAGAAAAACTAGAAGTTCGTTTGTTTAATTCATTGACACGAAGCACCTAAAAGTTGAGGCCACGCAAGAATATAAGTCCTGTTTATTTTTAACAGAAAAGCATGCAACATTCTTGCTTCCATGCTTTGAATGGACTTAAGCTTCAAAGTGAACACAACACCTGGTTTGTTTAAATACGTGTTGATTACAGCCAATACTATAGAGAGAAAATCATCAACTTTTCAGAAGACTTGTTTTATTAAAAAAAAAGTACAACAAAAATTTAAAAGTAAAGTCAGCAAATGATGCCTCTATATAGCTTCTGCATTGATAAGACTGGAGATCCAAAGTGAAGTTGTGACAAGTAATAACCAAATACTGTCAATCTTACTGACTTTGTCATTTCCAGAAGATTAAGCACCTCATCAAGGTATATATTTAACCAAATTTAATTGAACAAATTATTATTTATATGTGAAGAAAATCAAACTAGGGTTTTCTACAGGACCATGTACGCTATAATACCTTCTTTTTTTTTTATAAAAAAAATGTACGCTATAATACTTTTTTCATGATAAATGTCTATGTAAGCAATAATTTTCTACCAAGTATGGATATATAATTTTTTTTCATGATAAATGGTGTGCGACAAAAACATTTAATAAATATTTTTTTGAAAAAGGCAAAAAGATAATAAATTAAAAACAAACAATCAAAACACAAAAAGTACTAGAATTGAAAGGATTGATTTAAGTTTATTTTTTTTCCTTATCAAGAGAAAAAAATATCATGACTGAAGTATGTAAAGAATAAACTTAAATAACTATGGAAATGCAATAAATCCAATAGAATCAGGTCTGTACTGTTTGACCTAACCACAAATCAGATTTGGAAGAAATACATATTCTTCTTTAGCTTTGCACCCAAACAAAAGAAACCCTTCTCAAGTGAGAAAGGAAAACACAAGGTTGTGAAATTTGAAAGAAAAAAAGAAAAGATAAACACAGGCTTAAAAAATCCTTGACTCAATGAAAAAAAAAATAGTTAGATAACTATATAGATCAACTAATTCCCTTTATTTGAGTAAAAAAGCCTAATTCACTTTACACATAAATAAATACATGAACCCTTTTGAGAGAAGTATATATGAACATTTATTGTCCTTAAAAATAAAAATGCTCTATATGCTTTCCCTCTACGTTATTTTTTTTCTTATTTTTTGAAAAAAATACATACTTATAGGTTTGTACTGTTTGATCTAAACAAAAAACAAAGGAATGAGAACAAAGAAAGAAAGCATATGTTCTCCTTTAGCTTTGCATCCAAGATATACAAACCCTTCTCAAGTGAGAACAAGAAGGCAAAATAAAAAGGTATGGATATTGGAAAAAAAAATGAACAAACACAGGCTTAAAAAATCCTTGACTCAATAAAAAAAAATAGTATGCATATATAGATCAACTAATAATTACACAGAAGAAATAAATTCCTTTCGTGTTTGAAAGAGAGATTTATATGATATACACAAAAGTATATATTAAAAATATTTAATAAAAGTCAGTGCAATGAAGAGATCTATATTTTTTTTGAGAGCAATGAAAAGATCTATATATCAATGAGTAATATAATATATAAGGTGCAATATTTAGTAGTGTATTATATAATTTATTTTTGTGGATAATATATAATATTTACCAAAATAAATAAAAAAATATTTACCAAGAATCAGTTGCATATTCAAAGAGCTTTCCTTTGTGGGAGAAGACAATCAAAGCAACTTCAGCATCACATAGAACAGAGATCTCATGAGCTTTCTTGAGAAGTCCAGCTCTCCTTTTAGAGAAAGTAACCTGACGATTGATCTTGTTTTCTATCCTCTTCAACTGAACCCTACCCCTTCCCATGTTTAGTGATGTTTGTTTTAGGAAATTGTTTTTGCTTTAATTATATTATTATACCTAAATTACTTCTTCTAGCTATATCTTTTTTTCCCAAGAAAAACCCAAACAAGTAAAAGGGAACAAACCCCAGAAATATGCTTAAAAGCCTTTCTATTATAGCTTAGAGAATGTTAATTTATGGGTCTTTCTTCTTCGGGACAAGTTTTTTGAAGAGAGACCACATCTGTGAGTGGGAGTGTTCTACTACTATCATTCATTATATTATAAAAAAAATTGTGATGTGAAGATAGGGGTTTGGGGTCAAGTGGTTTCTGGTTTTGGAAATTAAAAACCAGAGTTGTTTTTGATAATGTTGTGCTGTCGACATACGATTGGTTAGTCAGTTACCAAGTTGCTGTCCCTGGTTATTAACAACCACACAACAATCATATCTCTTATTTTGCTTTTTCACTTTCCTTTTCTTCAAATGTTAAGGACATAATCATTTTTGGTGAAAACTCTATTACTATTTGTTTGATATTGCCACTCAAGTGTATATTGGACCAATAAAAGATATATATGGGTATCTAGTTCAGCATATATATCTCTAAAGTTATATTTATATTGTCTTAGTAAATAACAAGTTTATTTCTCGGTAACGTTGTTGGATCAATATACTTGAGTCTTGAAGTTTGTTATGATCTTATGAGTTTCTGAAATTCAGCTTATATAAACATTTTGTTAAAAAAAAGGTTGTTTTAATGTTGAAATATTATTTATATAAAATATGTCCTGATATAAATTTTCTTATGGATAAATTTATTTTAATTTTTTATGATTGAAAATTTTATTATTTTTAAAACTTAATTTACTTTGACAAATACAGTCAAAAAATTACTTTGACAAATTCACTTCAAAATTCAATAAAAAGCATAAAATTAATCAAGGTGGTTGTTGATACTCAACCAAGATCAAATGAATAAATTGAAGAATAACTCAAAAAAGCAATTGTTCTTGTTTGTTTTTAATTTTCCTAATTGGGTTTTTTTTTATCTCAACCATTTGGTTCTCGAGGTAAAGGTCTCCTACTATCTAGAGTTTGATATGAAGATTCGTAATATGATTAATTATTGTTCTAGTCAAAATTAAGCTCATAATCTTTAAAACAATTTGTGCTTAACTGGAGTTCATTAACCATTTAAGATTAATGGCTTGGTATGAACTTCAGTTAAGCATAAATTATTAGAAAGATTATGAGCTTAATTTTTTGTAGATGTGCTTAATTTTGTAAAGGTCCCCTTCACCTTTCAACAATATATGAAGGGGATGGGGTTCGAACATCTGTCACCTCACTTATTCATCTAAAAAAAAAAAAACACATACACACAGACGTGCCCACACACACTTGTTTTTTAGAATGAGTATTTTAGCAAGATATAATTAAAATGTTGTTAAATACACCTTGAGGTGTATGTTGTTAAAACACTCCTTAAAAATAAGTGAATGTAATTTAGCAACTCTCACAAGCATTTGCTAGAATACACCCACTTGTTTTATGTATGTATATATACACTACATGTTAGAAAAATAGTTGCTATCCATTTGATTTTTTGCAACCACAATGAAAATCTTATTAGTATGTCGGATTCAAACCCCAGGTCCTGCGTATATTATATCACTACCAACTAAATCAAGTTCACAGAGACAAAAAAAATAAAAAATCTTAGTAGTAAACGAACATAAATATCAATCACTATAATGTCGAGGAAAATAGAGGATGCATCAATTTGATTTTTTTTATGGGTCACCAAAATAATTATCAATACATTTATTGGCTAGTTTGAGGAGAAAAATAAGCACATTTCCTTTGTGTACATGTGTTTTATTTTAAATAAAATTAGTAGAATTACATATAACAAATATATTTTAAAATAATAATAAATATCTCCAATAATTTGGAAATGTGCATATATATATTTGTAGACAAAATTTGATTTGAATAAAGAAGCTTATAATTAAATACAAAGTGGGTAAATCTTCTCAAATTCAATTATGCTCTTTACTTTCTTTTTTTTAACACCAAAATTTATTAGAAAGAATGGGAAAAAAGTAAAAAGAATGTTTAACCCACACATGTAGTAAAGTGGAGGATATTGATCATCTTTTTCTATCTTGCGGTTTTTTTTTGGAAATTTGGCATGGTATTTATAGCTGACTTGGTTCTATTATAGTGCATCCCACTCATGTGACAAACCATTTACTTCAATTTGGAATTTTAGGCTGTCTTTTAAAAAATATTTTCTCAGTTCTTCATCTCATTTGGTTCTCGTGTGTCTGGAACTTCACTACTAGAAAAAGAAAAATTTGAGAGGGAAATTAGTGACGGAAAAATTGAAATTCCTCACAAATTTCTTGGTCGCAAAATTTAGTGACGGAATTTGAGAGGGATTTCACGTTTTCCCTCACTAAATTTCCCTCACTAATTTATGTTTTTTTAGTAGTGTTTGGCATGAAAGAAATGCTTGGGTCTTTCAGCGAAAGGAGGACACATTACAACAACTTCTCGAAAAAATTAAGCTTCAATCATATTGGTGGCTGAAAGTAAATCGCATCAATTTTGCTTTTGACTATCATTTGTAGCGGTTTAATCCTCTTTTTTGTTTGGGAGTCAAATTATAACGGGGTTTGCTTTGCCTCTTTTATTGGTTTCATGCTTTTTAGACTTTTGATGTAACTTATTACTTTCTTTCATAGTTTCTTTTTGACACTTTTTATGCTGAAAATACCGGATGTTTCGGTTAATATAATTCATTGTTGCTTCTTAATAAAAATGTTTAACCACAAATAAACAAAAGTAGAAAGGATATTTGGTTAAGACAAAATAAACAACCTATATTAAAGATTAGGGCAAAGAAGATGTACCAAAGGCATTCAAAATATATACAATCCCACGGAAGTATAAAAAACACCATATACTCTTACTTCGTGTCAAAAATAATTTACTTAACCGTTGGAAAATTATTAAACTATATTGAAAAATGTAAGATTATTAAAAAAGGTCATGCGGGGCACCGGTTAAGCATACCATAAAAATGAGTTATTATCATAAAAAGAAACTGTTTTTGACTTTATTATAAATTAATTACACAATTTCAATACATTAATTACTATATAATTTCCTTTTTCATATTCTTAACCAGTGTCCAGAGGCACCGGTTAGTATTTCCCTTAGAAAAAAACTTAATTGAAAAAGACAGCAGACACATTTGTACATAAATTAATGGATAGAAAGTAAATTTAAAAGACAATATAGATAAAAATAGCAAGTGTATTTTGCTAGTACTCCTTTTTTTCGTGTTTTGGTTTTGGATTCTCTCTCTCTTCTGTGCTTGGTTGGAACTGTAGTGTGTCTAATGGACTAAACAGTGTCAATATCGTACATATGAGGACATTACGTCTGACGCCGCCATGAACCCACGAGTATTGATCTATGGTCCATCCTCTCGTCCACCAAATATTGAAATGGTTTTATATTTAGGTTTAACTTCTTACCTATTCTATCTTTTTTATCGTATACTTCATTTTGTCTTTCCATTAATGCCTTTATGGCCATTCAAGCTAATCCCCTGACTAATATTGTCTCATAAGTACTTGAAACTTTATACCATGTTGCTTTGAAATTAATTGGTACTTTTTTAGGGAAAAAATGTGTGAACTTATATATACAAAAACAAACACTTTATACAATTCAAAAAAATAAAAACAAACAAACACCATTTTTTTTTATGGAAACAGCTAGCTAGTTCCCCCGAAATACTCGTTAAGAAAACAAAACTTACAAACTTTATTGAAAGGGGACTAGTACAAGGGTTACCCCGCCCATTACAAGATAATGCAAACTTACAAACTCTCGAGGCATCATAATGGGCAAGAACATCGAATAAGATAAATGAGATCTCCTCTCCTCCCTATTAATGAACCAACACTAAAAAACACTATGTGAGTTGGATCTTATAGACCGATCAAGGTAAGACATGTCTCAAAAGTTAAACATTACATATAATAAATGTACTTAATTACAACTCAACGACGAGCTTTTAACTCTAGGAGTAGATCAATGAAGTGATATAAATATGACTCAATTCTTTATCAACGGATTCAGCCCGCGTTTGCCATTACATTTATCACTATATAGTACTTTCTTGAATAAAGAAAAAAAGAGTAATCTTATATGGACTTCTAAAAATTGGATTAAAGAAGTCTTACTATTTTTAGTAAAATAAATATTTTGTATAATAAAAAATAGAGAATAAATATAATATTTTATTCCCCTAGAAAATATATTTTATTCAAATTTATCAAAATTTGTAAGATCTACCATTAGACCGGATCTATATGAGACACTCCATGAAAAAAAATAGTTTTTTTTTAATAATGTTATTTTAAAATTTTCAAATACATTTTTTTATCAATATATATTTAATCATTTTTTTTCTTTCAATCAACTTTGTTTGTTGGTGAATCAATCGGTAACCAATAAATACTACAATGGAATTTGTCAAAAAAAAAAATACCATAATGGAAACCAATGAAGTATGCGCAAGAGGCTAAATTAATGTTTGAATTTTCACACGAGATACTCAAACCCATATAAAAATAAGAGAAGGAAAAAATAAACCCCTCAAATAAAGAACTAACCCCTACCTCGACGCAATGGGAACTTTTTTCCCTCCTACCTCGACGCAATGGGAACTTTTTTCCCTAGAGCTTAGGCTTTCTTTTTTCTATTTGTCTTTTTCTCTTTCTTTTAGTTTTGTAACAAAAACAAAAATATGATTACTAATTCAGGCGAGGTAAGGGTTTGTTTGAGGGTTTTAGGAGGAAGGAAGAGCTTTGGAGTGAGCGGTAGAGAGAAAAATATAGAGAAATCTTACTTTTTTTTATGGTGTGCTTTTATAGATAATGATAAATTAATATTTTTAATTTATATGTTTTTAATTTAAAAGTATAAATCCACCAAACTGTTCCTCCAATACAATTTTTGGGTTTCTCTATTTTGATAGGATTTTTTATTTATAAAGAATAATAACCCCATAAAACCCTCATCTCCCAAAAACTTCTATTTCTTTCACTTTTTCCTTCCTTTTTTTTCAAACCCTACCTTCCCCTTTCCATCAAACTCCAAACAAAGAAACCAAAAAGAATATATAATGATTAAGATAAATTAACCTTTTTTTCATCGGAAGTTCAACTTAAAATATAATAGTACTAATTATAACAAATCTATATCAACCTCTCAAAAAAAAACAAATCTATATCAAATTTATAATTTTCGTAATTTAGTCAACATAACATATATTTGAAGAGTAGTAAGAAAAATTTACTTATATATATATTCTCTAAAAAAAGTGTAATAGTCATTTTGGTCTTTGAACATGCAACGACTACTCATAATAGTCCCTCAATGTTTCAAAATTCTAAAATAGTCTTTAATTGTTGCAATATATTAATTAAAATAGTCATTGACGCTAAAATAATCTCTCAATGCTCGTAATAACTCTTTTTATATATGGACTATAAAATGGCAATAAGTAAATATTTACGATGATTGATATGATAATAAGTAAATATACTGATATGACAATATTAACGAAATATTTTAATGTCAGAGACTATTTTAACTAAAGAAATGTATAATTAGAAACTATTTTAAAATTTTAATACATTGGGGACTACTGTGGTGAGCAACATAACTAACTATTACCTAAGAAAAATCTATGTATATTTGGCATAGTATTAAATGATTCGATAACGGATAAGAATCCAACAAAACTTCACGGTTCCTTCAAAACAAAAAAACAAAACTTCACGGTATCGTGCTCGATCACTTTAAAGTTGAAGACCGAGTTTGAGGTTCGAATTGTTTAGATAGGCAGTATATATCCCTTATATTTCTATTATATATTAGTTTTGAAAGGGTGATTTGTTGTTATGATCTGATTGAAGTCAGTAAATTTGTTTTGCTTCCATGGTTTGTAGTTTTGGTTGGAGATAATTGTCCTGCCATGATTGATTTGAAGTCGACACAGACATTGTATTATAATGGTTAAGCCATTGAATGTATCTTATCTTCAATTGTTGATTGTTGAGAGCAAGCTTTATAGATTTCTTTTGATACATTGAATTCCTGATTTGTGGGGAAGAATTATAAGTGATGGAATTGTATTATACTTTTTGGGAGTGTGGATATGCTTTTCATAGTCAATGATTTTTATGAAGTGGTGGAGCAATCCTATTTGAAATTTAGTTTTGAACCTACATATAATCAGAATTAGGAGTGAAAATGTGCTTATAGGGGGTTACAGTGATAAGAAGATTATTATTATTTTATTTTATTTAGAAAGAAGATTTTATTATTTCATGTAGGCTAAATTACACCGGACGTTCTTTAAGTTGTTTAATTGTAATAAATTAGTCATTTAAGTTTTTTTTGTATCACTTACGTCCTTTTAAGTTACTTAATTGTAATAACATTAGGTCGTTTAAGTTATTTAATTGTAACTTTTAGGTCCCGAATAACTTACATTTTTAAGATATGAAGTTCTCAAATTGTTATGGTTAAATAACTTTAATTAAATAACCTAATTGGTACGAAACAAAAACTTAAAACCAACCTGTTACAATCAATTTACTTAAAGGACTTAAGTGGTATGAAAAAAACATAAAGGGTCAACTTGTTACAATCGATCAATTAACTTAAATAACTTAAAAACCTCTTGTGTAATCTAGCTTTTTTTTTTTTTTTAAAGAAGTGATAAGAAGATTGTGGATTTAATGTGACACGCTCAAAGAGTTTAAGCGTTTAGACGGGTCCGTGTTAGTTGTCTACTCTTCTTATTACGATATAATACATATAAATTATACGGTAGGTTTTATGAAATTTTGGTTAAAACTATATGTGTAATTTGATTAAAAATAATTTGGTATTGATTAAAACTATATGTATAAATATTAGATATTTTGTACTTTTATATTGTAATAAACTATACTCATCTTTTTTCAATGATACTAACAATATAACTTTGATAAAAATATAACAGATATAATATGAATTCTTATTTTATTTTGAATGACACCAACAAAATAACATTCTGGTCAAATTTTGCTTAAGTATAGATTTTTCACATATGAATTCACATATAATATGAATTCTGATGGACACTCGGTGCCCGTCTGTCCATACTTTTTATTGTGTTAATGCGTATAAATCACGAATAATATTTTTTATGAAATTTTGATTAAAATTATAGGTATAGATAATATATTTTACACTCTCATATTGTAACAAACTATACTTATCTTTTTCAATGATATCCAAAATATAATATAAATTTTTATATTTTTGAATATAATGACGCCAACAAAATAGCATTTTTAAAGTAAAATTTATTTAAGAGTATAATTAGAAGTAGAAAAATCAACCCAAAACCATGTATCCTCTTTATATATAGCACATATTATTATTATTATTGTTTTTTAGGGGGTTATTATTTGGAAATTATTATTTTTGTTGTTAATATTATCATTATTATTAGGGAAATGTTAACGTGTGCCCTTAAGGCACAAGTTTAGTAGTCAAATGTAGAAATAATGTATTGGAATGCGTGCATTAAATTTAATATTTAATATTTAATGTTTTAATGAATTGAATGCACAAAGTTTAAGGGATAAGTGAATAATTCAGGTTAAAACCTCAACTACTACATATATAATACAATGTCCATAACAACTGAATTATGTCAGAGGAAAAAAACAAATTTTGATCAAATTGAATAAAATATAAAGGATAAAGAAACTACAAAATGTATAATGCGGAAATAAGTGACCATACGATTAAGAATCTAAAACCTAAATGTCACTAAACGATAAAAGAAATATATCTAAAAGTGAGCTCCGCATTCGGATCATTCATGATTAGGTTTGGGAATAGGTCAGGCAGACCTATAAGGGCCTTCGGCCTGGCCTGATTAAGCTTGGTCTGGTCTAACCAGGGGCGGAGCCCTTCATGGGTAGGGGTGGGCCATGGCCCACCCGGAAAAATTAAATAATTAGCGATGGCAGGTCTATTTTATGAGATTTTAAACAATTTTGTTGCGGTTTTAGTGTTCGAAAAATCTATATCCCCACTAATTGGTGTAGTGGTCCACCTAAAAAATTAAATAATTACAAATCACAGGTCTATTTTACGAGTTTTTAAATAAATTTTTAACGGTTTGGGTTTTTGGCGCTTCTAAAAATGACATATGTGATCTTTATCATGCCTATACTTGGTTGGGTAGCGGGGGTTTTCAAACTTTCTAATTTTTTGGGTTTCAAATCTTCTTTATATCGTCTTTTCAACTGAAAATTTCTCCAATTAATAGTTGTATTACTAAAAAAAAAAAAAAAGTCATATATAGCAGTAGTAAACTATGTAATTTATTTTTTAAAAGTGCCCGAGCTTTTTTAGTCAAATTACTTTTGATGGCCCACCCAAACTATTTTTTCTGGCTCCGCCACTGGGTCTGGCCTGTTTATGAAAAAGGTTAGGCTTAGACTTTTGAAAAAGCCTATTTAAGTAAATAGGTCAGGCTTAGGCTATCAAAAAAGCCTACGAAGCCTGGTAGGCCAGCCTATTTATGCATATTATTAAAATTTATTTTTTATTTATATTAAAATATAATTTATATTAAACATAAAAATCAAGAAAAAAAGTTAAATAATGGACTTTTTAAATAGGCTTTGAAGCCTTATAGTGAAATAGACTTTTAAGACCTTATAGCAATAGACATGCCTTACGGGGAAATAGGCTTTAAGGCCAATTTAACCTATTTAAAAGTAGACAAAATTTAATATTTAATGACTTTAATATGAAGTAGGCCTGTAAATAGGCTTCCAGGCCAGGCCATACTTTTAAATAGGCTAGGTCAGGCCAAAAAAATAGGCCTATGAAAGGCCATGTACCAGACTTAGGCTTACAAAAAAATTCGTAGGTCAGGCTCAGGCCTATCAAAGCCTGGTCTGGCCTGTTAGAATTTCTTCTAATGTTTTGTGTGCTGCAATCATTTATTGGTTTTGATTTTAATAAAAATGGACTGATGTTGTGATCCATTTGATGATGCTTAGGCTCTAATAAAAGTGATCAATAGATAATGGGCTTTTGGGCACTTAATCTGATTTGTGTAGAAACATATTGTAGGCCCAAACACTAGGCCCATGATGGGTGGTGCCTAGGGTTGCACGGTTATAAATAGAGAGGCTAGGTCCCCTTTGCCATCACTCTGACTATTCCGCTCATTAGCGGCTTGCCCCATCGAAAACCTAAGTTCGGAGCATGTGAAAGGCAAAGGAAGACTATGTCTCAAATCTTGGCGAGCACGGTAATCATGGTTTCCAAGTAAGTGTGTTCTAATTTCATATAATAACTCAATCTTGAAGATTAAATTGTTTATCTGTGGTATTAGAGCCTATTATTATATGATTTAGAACCCTAACATTTGGTATTTGTGGGATCACATGTTTAAATTAATATAAGTGTTGCGTTGCAAAACTCGTTTTAAATTTGATTTGGAATTAAAACTCGTGGAGCCTATTATTGAGTTGGAGCAAAACTTGTTTAAAATTTGATTTGGGATTATACAATCGCCATTCCTAGGCCCTTTTTTTTTTGGTTGATAGACGAAATGGCAAAACCATTATAAACTCACACACAAATGGAGGTATCGGGGTTCGAACCCCGGTAATGGCATCTGACCTAACAATTTCGGCATTTTGCCAGTTGAGACAGGACTTCTGGATGATCATAGGCCTTTGTTATAGTGTATTGTTGTGTCCTTGACAAATCGTTGTTATCCCAAAACTATTTTTTTAAGCTGAATTCATACCCTTTCTTTAATTTTATTTTAGGATTGTTATAAATTAAGAATTTGGCTTTTACAGCATCAAACTTTTGTTTAATTCAATTTCAAGTCAAAGTTGTTGAAATTGTGTGCCAACTCAGTTTTAGTTTCATTCAAATCATATATGTCAATTTTCTAAATCCATATTTTGTCTTCAATTGTACAGAAAACAAAAATTTAGAAAAGCTTTTAACTCCCTGAATATTTTGTTTGTCACCATTGTTCTTTGAGTGGACTATAATTACAGGGTGTTTGTATGTGATTGCCTTTTAAATTTTGTTTTGTTGAATTCGCATTAAAAATAAAAAATAAAAATTATGTATATCAGTCATAGACATATTGGTATCCAATTATAGACAAATACTTGTGCATCATATACACCACAGTTAATCAAAGGTGGATTGAATTATCAAACTGAACTTCATTGTAAGATTGTTGGGTGTTGATTCAATATGAATGGATGCATCTTCTATTCAACTTTTCATGAGTTTTTCTTATCTATTGTAATTATCTTCTGATTCTTTGGCAAGACATAATGATTTTATACATTTTATTTTGAGAAAATTATCTTGGTTATATTTAATTTCATATTTTGATCATAATTCCCGATGGATTTTTGGTGTGTGATTATATACATCGTAAGCCTTATCATGATATGAATTCGAAGAACTTGTAATTCATAAAATTTGTGCCGTATTTGATTTTCTTGGCTTGAATTTGATCAGCAACCTTTTCATCAAATAATTTTTGTGGTTGTGTCTTTCTGTTACGTGTTTTTCGGGTATATGAGATATGCATGATAGGTATGATATTTGTTTAAAAGGTTCAAATTTGGTTTCGAGAATTTGTTCTTCTTTTGATGCACCAAATATCGATGTATATGAATTTATAGTTGTTGTATAAATTTTATGTTGCCTTGTTGTTATTTATATGCTCACTTATGAAATATCATAAAAAGATATTTTGAGCTATTTTGAAGGCAATTGAAAACTATTATCCTTGTATTGTATTGATATATTATTAGAGTCTTTCTTTTGCTATATTGGTTTGTTGTTGAATTATGAACCTATTGAAGTGATAATATGTCAAATTGTGCGGAACTTTCGCTAAGTCGTGCATAATGACTCTACATACAAAGAGAATTGATTACATCTTTTGAGGTTAGCCATGATTTATTTAATTCAAATTCTTTTATTGAATTTGATTACACTTGTTCCCTTATTATATAAGGGATGTGCATATCATATTGGTGTAATATTAATTGACATGACCATTGTGTGATAGAGAATATAGTTGAATATTTGTTTAAATATTTTCAAAAGTATTGGATTGATAACCCAACTATCATTCTCTATCACGTGGGAGAATCTTACATGTCAATTATCTATAAATGAGAAAATATCCTTTGTTGATGACTTTTTTTTTGTTCATTATGATGACTTACATTGAGGATATTATAGTCTTTTATTAAATATTTTTTGTCTATTTTGTCTTTTTATCCTCAATAGTAGTGAAATTCAAGTCTCATATATTTCCGTTGCGTAGGTAATTGATTAAAATCATTACTTGTTAATGAGATTATGAGTTTAGCGGTAATAGTACTCTTCCAAAAGATAGCACATAATTATATGTTGATTTTCTTTTATCTGCTTTTAACGTACTATTCTACCGCATTGTATCAAACAAAATTATGATGAATGCAAATTGAAACGATATTGACCAGTTTACATGCATTTAAATGATGCATATTTTTTCTGTGTCGTATTTTGACAAGAGTTATTGATTCCTATGCAAAAAGAATTTCATGCGTTGATATAGGCCGTTACCATCAAAGTGGGACCGCTTCTATTGATTGATTGATGAAATTTCCTTTTGTAGCTTGAGGAATGTTTTTAATCGTAACATGTAATTTCCAGCCCAAAGGTGGTTATTGCATTTTACAATTAAAAAAATTATTTGGGATAAAGTTATTGGAGAATGTTTTGAACTAAGGAACTTGTCTGCCCAAAGGTGACAATTTCCTGAATTCAATACATGCTCATTGATTAACTTATCTGAGGTTTTGACTTAGGCTTTGCCTTAGTTTGTGCATTTATTGAACGTAAAGAGCATCGTGTTTGAACACCATTAATCATAATTTTTATGTGTATATATTTTAGCACAATTTTGATTAATGAATGTCGTGTATATTTAACATTAAATATTATGTACAATTCAATAAAATTTATCCTACTTAGAACAATAGACATGAAATCATCCTAGCTAAATATAACAATAAATACAAATTAAAAGAATATTATTACATATTTGGTGAAGTCAACATATCAAGTAAATGCCTAGAAAGTAAGAAGAAATGAACTCTTAATTACAAATGAAACTAAATCATATTGGCCAAAGAAGTTCTAACACACATACTTCCTCGAAAAACTTTTGAAGTAACAAAGCAAGCAGATATATGTCATTGTTACAAAGAAATAGCCAAACATGAAGATACTAAAGCTCAATCGAAGTAGAATGGCTAAGATAAGTTAAATATTCAATTGTATATTGTTTTACGTTATGACATTCTTGTCATCAAAAGAAGTTGTTTAAACAAGTTTATTGTTTAAAAGATGGAAAAACATATGGAAATATATTTCTAATATGATAAAAAAATCAATTTTGAATGCCCTTAAATTTTAGAAATTTTGTAAATGAGGTCTTGACTCATCGTGTGATCACTCTAGCACCTTGCACAAAAGAACTTTTGATTATGATGGTTTTTTTTTTCTTTCCAGATCTCGATGAAGATCTTCAAATATGGTATGTCATATAACATCGAAACTATTAAAATCAACGTTTTTTTGTGATGGTTATAACTATCAAAATATGGAGGTTTTCAAAAATACACCAAAAGCATCGATTGCAATTATTTCGACATAACTTATTTGAAGATCTTGATCAAGATTTGAAAATAAAATAAAACCACCATAATCAAAAACTATATTTTGTGCAAAATGCCAAAGTGATCATGATGAGTTAAGACTTAAGACTTTATTTACAAAACTTCTGAAATTGACGGCCATTCAAAATTTGGTATTGTTTTTTTTATCATATTAGAAAGATATGTCTATAGGATCTTCCATCATTTGGACAACACAATTGTTTAAAATATTTCTTGTGTTGACAAAATTATTATTATATGCAATTGGGTAATTCACATACCTTATCAATTTTTTTCTTCGATTGCGCCTTAATATCTTTGTGGCTGGCTCTTTCTTTCAGATACCACTCTTCAGCTGCACCTGATCAAAATAAAACTTCAATGGCAAATTTTATTAACTTCTTTAATATCATCACCCATTGTTATTGCAACACAACTCTTATGGACTTATGGAATTTAATTTTTTGTTACATGCCATGGTATATTTTGTCAATTGATGGTACTATTTATAAATATTTATTTAGGACATCCTTAGAGGATATTAAATTTTAAAAATAATATAATTATTTTGCCTTATACAATTGACAAAAAATTCATTCAATAGTCCTTAAGAAAAGAAATGCATTCAATAATATTTATTAATTACATATTGCAGTCAACAATACTTTGTTTCATTAAATTATTTTTTGGGGAAAACATTAAATAAATTTACTAAAAAGTTTAATTTAAATAATACTATTATAAAATTTACAAGTTTCACTAGTCAATTATTGCTTAAAAAATTTATACTAGATAAGAAAAAATATTATATTTTAATGATATTCACAATTTATATACATAGTAGTCAACACTAAAAACTTGGTAACAAGATGAAAAAAATTCTTATCACCAAAAAGTTATATTAATTAAATTATTAAATTGTTATTTTAATTATTATTTTTATGAAAATTTATTTATTGTCACGCTCAATGAATGTACTTTATTGGAACACTTGAGGTCGTCATATTTACTGCAAAGGTAATTGTTGCGTCGATAGATTGGCTAATATGGGGCATTCAGTTCAGGACTTAGTTTGGCTGCATATGTTACCGTTGGCGCTGCACTCGGATTTCTTTCGTGATCGGTGTGGTCTTCCTAACTACAGATTTCCTTAGTCTGCTTATCATTTTCTTTGTTTCCTGTTTTTACTTTTTTCATTTGACTTCTGAGGGTTTTGGTCTAGTAGCTCTGATGGAATCCGATGCATTGGTGCTTATATGATCGCACTTAAACAATGAAGGGAAGTACAGTAAAAAAAAGTCTTTGGTATTAAAAAAAATCTAATTTCAATTTTATTGTTTAAAATATGGATTTTAATGGATTTTGATAGACTTTTTAATGAGTTTTTAGCATTAAAAAGTTTTTCCCCCGTATCATGATATTTTGATGAATTCTCTCATTTATAATTTCTTTTATGTTTTTATACATCTCTTCTCTCTCTCTCATTCCTCTCTCATATCTCTATTTCTTTTATGCCTCTATATATCTTTCATCTCTCCAATTTTCTCAGGTCAGGTTTTTGTGCGGTCAAAGATTGCATACAGTCATGTAGGCGTTACTGATATGTGCATATTTTAACCTCAAAATTTTATATTAAATAAAAAATGACTTAAAATTTGAATCATCTGATTTTGATCAAACGATATCAAGATGATGATTGCACCTAATCCGCTTTTCTCCTCGACTTTTGTTATTACTTTTATGCAATTATGCCTCTCTTCTTTCTCCTATGCTCTCCTCCCTCATGCACAACCACACAAATGACCTTTTTTTTTTCTTCCTTTTTTCACTTCTTTCAATACCTATGAAAATATATAGCTATATTTTTTTCCTTTTCAGTCATTGAACATTATTTTTCTTTGATGAATCGTTGCAAAAACAACGTCGAAAATAAATAAAAATTGTCCACTTCTTAGAAAAGGTAACAATGTTTATCTCTAGTTTGGGATGTGAGATGTAATAACAATGAATTTTCAATCTACTCTAAGCATTCTTTGAAAAATATGATCAAGAAGATAACAATGACAAGTATAGCTCGGAGTATCTAAATAAAATTATATTGATTTATTCTTTTTTTTATTCAACTTGATGTTTTTTTTTATTATTATTTGTTTGTATTGATGTTTATAACTTTGAATGTTTACTAAAAACTTAAGGAGTTCTTTGAAATTATATAAGTTCATGTACTATGAAATATTAAGATTGTGTATTATAAATCCATTAAAATTCAAACTTAAAATCTTTGTTAAAAGTCTTAAAAAAAATCTTAAAATCAATGCACTCATGCACATTGTTTTAAAATATGCAGGATTTTTTTTGTTCAAATTATCTCATAAAATTTTAATCCAATACACATGTCTCCCTAAAAGAAACTTATATTTTGATGCATTACACTTTTGGATTGATTGCATTTTTGGCACCAACATATTGTGTTTATGCAATTTTAGTTCCCCTTTTTATTATTAATTTTAGCCCCAATGTTTTTCCCTTTCGTGATTTGGTAGTCTATCTCCAAATTTACAACGAGGAGTCACCATTTAACGATGTGACACAAAACTCACATATTATAGAGTGACTTTTCTTTCTTTAAATTAAATATTAAATGTTAAAAATGTTAAATTTAAAAAAAAATATTAAATTTTAAAAATGTCAAAAATCAACTCATTTATGTGAGAGTGAAAAAAATTCTACTTAGGTTTCAAACTTTATTGTGTTTTTCGACGATTTTATAATTTCATTTTTGAAGAAAAGTCACTCTTAGTATGAGAGTTTGGTACCACACTTTAAATGATATCTCCTATGTGTACGTTTGGAGAAAACTAGGGTGGGGAACTTCTAGATTAACAAAAAAAAAAAGAGGAAAGTATAAGGGCCAATTGGTTGGTGCAAGCTCTTAGCTTACACTCACTGATGAGAGAAAGAGAGAGTTTAGAACGTTTTGTTCTACTCTGTTGTGAGAATAGAGTGGATGAAGAGAGTTTTGTTTATGGTGAATTGTATAACTATAAATTGTATTGTATTATGATTATGATTCAAGATATTGAGTTATATCAACTGAATACAAACAAGTACTTATAGGCTAAGTGGAGTTACTTGCACTACAAGCCACTAACAAACTAACTAACTAACTAACTAACCAACACACATAGTTGGATTTATCCACAACATGCTCCCTATAATTCAACTATGGAACAAAGCATATAAATTTAATCATACTGGATTATTCCTAAATTCTTCCTAAGAGACAAGAACATATCAATCTTCAATCCCTTAGTTAGAATGTCAGCAAGTTGAGATTCACTTGGGAAGTGCTTCACCTCTAGCTTCCCATGATTCACCTGCTCCCTCAAGAAATGAAATCTAGCTTCTATGTGTTTACTTCTGCCATGTAGAATTGGATTCTTAGCTAAGTTGATGGCTGACTTGTTTTCCAGTTGCAAAACAATTGGCTTCCTAACTTGAATATTCGACTTACTCAACACAAATTCAATCCAAATAGCTTGACATGCATCATAAGAGCCCGCAATATACTCTGCCTTGCATGAGGACAATACCACCACTGGTTGTTTTCTAGAGCACCATGAAATTGGTGCACCAAAAACCTTGAAGAAGTAACATGTTGTGCTTCTTCTGTCAGATTTGTCTCCACACCAATCTGGTTCTGATTAACAAGTAATCACTGCATCATTATCATCTAAAATTGCAGGAAAAAAATGATATAATTGATTGTTCCATTTAGATATCTGATAATTCTTCTTTCAGCTTTCATATGAAAGATTCTAGGATCATCCATATATGTGCTCACTAAACCAACTGAGAAACCTATGTCTGGTCTGTTGTTACATAGGTACCTTAATAAGCCTACTATCTGTTTGAACAAGGTTGCATCAACCTTCTCTTCTTCACCACCCTTCTCAAGTTTCAAGTTTGCTTCAATAGGTGATGATGCAGGATTAGATTCCAACATTCTGAACTTTTTCAGAACCTCTTTGACATACTTTCTCTGATGAAGTATGATACCTTTCTCAGTTCTTATAAATTCCATGCCTAAGAAATATGACAAATTTCCTAAATCTGTCTTCTCAAATTCATTCATCATTAAATGTTTGAATTTCTTCATAATGTTGATGTTGTTACCAGTGACTAACAAGTCATCAACATATAGACATATGGGTGTTATGTCAGATGCAACTTCTTTGACATACATGAAGTAGCAATAATTGTCGCAAGAAGGGGTGTGTGTGTGTGGCTGG
>Ga0228710_1005711_pt1 | contig 19220 bp, 10 predicted proteins | sample MedpolnodulmetaG_FD_177995 | JGI IMG/M metagenome (GOLD analysis project Ga0228710, IMG submission 177995) | Root nodule microbial communities from Medicago polymorpha collected in Santa Monica, California, United States - pink nodules | ecosystem: Host-associated > Plants > Roots > Nodule...
TTTTCTTTAAATTTAGCCATGATTTACTCAGATCCATATATGTCCAAGTCCAAGGTGTAATATTTTAATTATGAACACGTGATATTGGGAACAAGAAAAACAATGATAACCAATCCCTGGCATTTTTTTTATTAAATTTTTTATAACGTCGAATTTTAATGATTGCTATGATACTTTGATCTATGACCTTTTTCTTGTTAATTTATTGATGAAAGTTTTGTTAAAAAAATAGCCGGATGAATTTGAGATGATTAAAAAAATATTGGAGAAATAACCGAATCAACCCACCCGATCAAACCGAAATCCGTCAAAACCGAAACCCGCACAAACCGTATTAATCTGTGGGCGGAATTGAGTCTCTAAATTGGATACTCGGTTTCATACATATTGCCGAGTTCAGGCTCAAATCCACCCGAACCCGACCGTTGCTCTACCCTACTTTATCTGATAAAAATTTACTAACAAAGATAAATCATTGATATAAAGAAAACTTTTATTTTTGAAAGATGAAATAAAGAAAACATGATTATATATAAAAACCATATCAAAAGTTTACAATAGATTCAGAGTAATTAAATATACTCAATTTTTATGGTTTTTTAAAAGTGAAAATGGGTATAAAAAAGAGAGAGAGATGAGATGATGTTGCATCCGGTGGTCGAAGATCAACTTGAATGTCTTCCACCTTATGTCACCTTCGAGCTCATCAGTTTTATTTTGTTCTCTAACCAAACCATGTGCCCTTTAATCCTCCCGGGTTGAATTTATCTCTGGAACCCATTAATTATGTCCAACAACTCTTTTTAATTTTTCTGCTAACACCATGAAAATAAAATAAAAAAAACTCAACGGTCAAGTTGGTCACCCAACCTACCTTTTTATTATCAAACTCTAATCGAATAAAATTGCTTTTCCAACATTGATAGCTTCACAATGACACAAGAAAATTACCCAAAAATTCTCAGTAGTAGTTAACTACCGTTGGGCTAACCGACAGCAGTTAACTGCCGCTGATGTCAGTGGTAGTTAACTGCCGTTGTGTTCGTATAATTTTGCTTGACATTCGCGTATTCGAATAAAGAATGATTAAATCTAACGTGAAGTCGAATAAAAATTGCGTATTCTAATAATAACTGATTAAATCTTATACGAAGGAATTTGATATCATAACTTATATAGCTGATTCTCAATAATACATGTTCCTAACTTATATAGACGAGTCGTTACATTACATTTGGGAATGTACCTTCCAACTACAACAATTATGTTACCTCTGAATGAGGTAAATTCAAACTTGATAAACAGCAGGACTCCAGCATTCGACCGACATTTTTACTGTTCCATTCAAAGGATTAAATTTTTGTTAGTATTGGTTTAAATGACGGTATTCAAGTGTCAAAAGAATAAGGTTCATTCCTTGACACTTCAATACCTTCATTTAAACAAGCCTAACAAGAATGTCGGTCGAATGCTGGAGTCCTGCCGTTTAACAAGTTTGAATTACCACATCCAGAGGAAGATAATTGTTGTAGTTGGAAGATGCATTCCCTACCTAATCACGATCTTCTGGTGAAATTAGACTATTGATTATATCTTCAGTTGATCTCAACAACGTTACCCGCATATCGATCCACTGGAACATGTTGTGCTCCCAAAACATGTTCTTCACGTTTTCGTCGTTCGTTAATTCCACCCAAGTGAACGATATTCTCCCCTCATCGAGCGTTGAACATTTATACCGAATGTATTTCACCCTCCTTGTGTCTCTGGGATTGACTCCTTGGTTGAATTCATTAAGTTGATCCTTGAGACCTCTTAACGTTACACCAAGGCACTGAACTTTCAACCTCTGAGGTTCTCCGCCGTTGAATTGTGCATGAACGCCGATCCACCCGGCCATTGTTTCAAATCTACACAATAAGAAGTTAAAAATAATCAATGAAAAATTCATTCAAACATTTCATCAAACACTTGTAGTAAATTTTTACATAAACCTTAAAAATCCTAAATAAACCCTAAAAAATTTAAAAAATTTTAAAAAAATAATAATTTAAGCAATATAACTCCATTATAACAAGTATTCATAATATTTGTTAATAGCATTTCAGATCTACAACATAACTATATTAAAAAAAAAAAAAATCAAACCCTAAAAAATGTATAAAATTAAAAAAATATATAAATTTAAGCAATATAACTACATTATAGCAAGTATTCATAATATTTGTTAATAACATTTCAGATCTACAACATAACTATATTAAAAAAAATATTCAAAATTTAAAATTAAACTACAACTAAAATTATAAACATATATACTAACTAAAATTTATGACAATAACATAAGTGATAACTTACTTGTGATTTAGTGAATTTTTTTTTTTGGATGATTTGGTATAGTTTTTTTTAGAGAGAGGGTGAAAATTTTGAATTTTTTGAGAGAGATGGTGATGATAGAGTGGCTGAAAGCTGAGTTCTGTGTGTTCTTATGTTACGAACACAATGGCAGTTAACTACCGCTAGCACCAGCGGCAATTAACTGTTGCCGGTTAGCCCAACGGTAGTTAACTACCGCTGGAGACTTTTCGGTAATTTTCTCATGTCATTGTGAAGTTATTAATGTCAGAAAAACAATTTTCATCGAATCAACTCGATTGTGAATATGTTGGATCAAGTTGAATTCGCAAGTTGTGCTTCTAAAATAAGATATATATAATTTTGATTGAAAAAATTATTATATTTTAAATTAAAAAAATATGTGGTTTCAAATAAGAATCTATTGTAAATGAAATTAGGCAAATTCTATGGTACATTCAAAAATTTGAGTGTACCGGTACACCACATCATCAAATTAATATTGAAACGAGTTGTTTTTTTTGAAGAAAAATAATTGTTTTCTATCATTAACAATTACAATAATTAGATCTTATTTACCAAAAGTGTCAACAAATTAAAATAAAATTTTTACTTTTTTTGAATTTTTGTTACATGTAACAAAGAATATTGATTATTTTTTATGAGAAAATATTAAAAATTTAATATGATTTTTATAAACAATAGAAATGATGTTTTTTCTTATAAAATGATGTTTTATGAAATATAAATATTAATAAATAACTCTTTATTTCATAAAATGCTCGTTAAATTATAAATTTTTGAAGCAGGAGTACCGGTACACCTCAATTTATGAGGTGTACCGTAGAAGTTCCATTGAAATTATGGTTAGGTAGGACTCATAATTGTTTCTTTGGCAGAAGTTAAACTCGTGAAAAATATACATGTATTTCTTAAATTGTTTGACTTAAAATAATAATATAATAGATAATACTAGCATGTCGGGTCTGTGGTATGTGCATTCGAAAACTTAAACCAAATACCAAAACCAAATCTTGCAAGTTGCAACAGGTTGAGTTGCGTTTGGGTATCCATGAGTCATCAGGCTCGTAGGTCGATCCACATCAATGCACACGACCCAGTAACCAAATTTTTAACGGGTTGAGCTAGGGTAGTAGTGGGTTGGGACATCGGGTTCGTGGGTCGATCCACATCTTTTAAAACAACCCAATAATCAAATAATTTATATTTATATCTATTATATACTTTTTTTTAATGAATCTATTATATACTTCTATACCATATATAAAGAAAATAACCTTTCTTTAAAAAAAAAATAATAACATCTTTCAATTTTTCTGGGCTGTCTTTTCCTCTTTCAAAAAATGTCATCGATTTTCGATACAAACTAGCAACTAACTCGTGCTAAGCATAGGCATGTGCTCCGCACGGGCTATTTTGAAGTGGGGGGCTATGCATCAAAGTGCATTGCAATGCTACGTGAATTGAGAAAATAAGAAAAAATAATGATAAAGTCAATATTAATGAAAAAAGGGCAAATTACATTGACTTTTCTTGAAATTTTCTTAAATATCACAAGCGCATTTTCTAATTTCTCAAACACATCAATTTCTCCTCATTTTATCCATTTCAACAACTTTTTAAATATACAATCTAATTTTAGTCATTTTGGTTTTTTTTTTTTGGTACCTATTTTCTCTTTTCACAATTAAGTTAAATGATGTTTTTTCCTCGTAATAGAGAAACAATAACAACATTTATTTTTACCACCAAATAGAATCAAACACCTACAATTACGGAAGAGATCAAAAGAAAATATAGAAATGAGAAAATTTTTGGTGGATGGACATTGTGGTTGATTAATGGAAAGGAAATATCTTCGATATATTTGTTTTATTACATTAAAGTTTAAAAATTAAACCACCTTGACTAAGGAGCAATAAGTTGGGAAAAATCACCTAAGTGAAAAATGGAAAGAAAAAATAATCGAAAATTAAGTGAGTTCATACTCATATGAAGAAGTTAATTGCTATAAAAAATGGAATTAATATAGTTTAGACTGTGTTATATTATAGGGGAAGAGCTTGTCAATTTGATTAAAAATAATGGAGATTAGCGTTTAGTTAAAAAATAGAGCGGATATTTGTGTTATATAAAAAGACCTTAAGGGAGGTTAGTGTAATTTGCCCATGATTTTTTCAAAAAAGTAATGTTTCCATGATGAAATCATTGAAATAGTCGTTATTAAACATTACGAAGTGGTAAACTAAAAATATGTAAAAATAATAAAAATTTTATTATTGATAAAGATGTACTATGAGTATCATGTATGAATTGTACAACTATATTATTTAGTAATTCATTTTATTTTAAAAAAAAAGTAATTCACTTATCATTTTTTCAGTGTATTTTATATTCATATTTTTAAAAAATATAATAATTAATAATCTACAAAATAATATTTTTGTGAAGGATACAAAAATAATATTTTTAACTCTTTAGATATTTAGAAGTTGAATTATAGGAAAATTTGTTTTGATTGGGATTAAGATTAAGTTTGTTTGTTCTTTTAAAAAAGATTAAGTTGGTGTGTTTTATTGAGTGAGTTTGTTTTAATTTGTTTTTAATAGAGAAAAAATAGGGGGAGGTTGAAGCAAAAGACATAAAATGATATAATTTTGATGATGTGTCAACAAATTAAGAAGGGATAAGATTATATTTTTGGTAGACATTAAGTTTCATAATTAGAGAATAGATAACACATGTAACAAACAAATACAAGAATAAATTTAAATATTAAAAAAAAATAACAAACAAGATATTAATCTATATATGTTTGATTTTTTCCCTTATCGTATAAAAAGTGTAACAGACTAGATGAGTGTATTTATATTTACTTTTTCATTATCTCAATTATACCCTTAAACAGTTTTTTCTACAATAAAGATTGTTGTTAGTGTCATTAAAAAAAAAATTAGATTATACTTTTTTTGTTATATTGTTGGTGTCATTAAAATAGATAATCATAGTTGCTTTGGTTTGTTATAACTTGAAAGCAACAAACATTTATATTTTTAGTTTTGATCAAAATTAAAATTTCATAAAAAAACACCAGTTCATAATCTTCAACCGTTAGTGCAGTGAAAAGAGCAGAGAGATGGGTACATAGTGTTCATCTTTCCGCTAGTTATATATAAAGAAAATACATGAATTTAAATTGAATTTTACATTATATAATTTTGTCATTGATTTAAAATATTTTATTTACTAATTTATCATTTTTACAATATAACTTAAATTATTAATTAAAAATATTTAAATACCATTAAAATATGAGCACAAAACAGAAATAATATCATGTATAAATATATAAGGGGATGTGATATTTTGGGCTAGATTTTTCATTATTCCAAGTATTTCTTAAACAAATTTTCCTATAAGAACGTTATATTGTTTGTTTCATTGAAAATGATAAAAGTTTAAACATCACAAACATGTATACACAAAAGTTTAATCAAAATTTAACTAATTTTAATTAAAACATAAATTTTATAAAAAATATTGTTTGTAATTTACACGTGTTGGTGCAATAAAGAAAGTAGATATTTGTGTCCGTCTTACGTGTATTTATAATACTATATATAAAAAGAATACATGAGTTTTGATATGTTTTTTTCCTCACGTATTTTACTCTTCATTTAAACTTTCTTATTTACAATTTTATCCTTTAATGACATTATTTTAAATTTTAATTAAAAAAATCTCATTAAAATATGAATATCCTACTATAATAGGAACAATATCATATATACTACATGTGAATGGATGAGAATTTTTGGCTGAAATTTTATCTTTTTCAATTATACCCTTAAATAAATTATCCTTTATTAAAATTATATTGTTGTTATAAGATAGAAATTTATATTATATTTGTTAAAAAATTGTTGTTATTGAAAAAGATAAACATATTTTGTTTCTTTAAAAAAGATAAATATATTTTGTTAGGTTTGTTAGAATTTTTTTGTTGAATTTTATAGTTTTAATGAAAAGAGGAAAAATCGTTTCAGCCTATTTTTTATTTGGCCAAATACCATATTTGTTCATTTTAGTTTGAAAGAATTCTCAAGTTAATCTTTTAAGTTCGAAAGTTTCAATTAGGTCTTTTAGTTTGACAAAATTCCCAAATTACTCTTTAAGTTTCAAAAGTTTCAAATACATCATTTTAATTTGACAGAATTCTCAAGTTAATCCTTTAAGTTTCCAAAGTTTCAAATTAAAAGGGTCTAATTGAAACTTTCGAAACTTAAAAGACTAACTTGAGAATTTGTCAAACTAAAATGACCAAAAGTGGTATTTGGTCTTTTTATTTTGACTTAAATATGTAATAAGTCTTTGCAGTTTTATCATAATTTAGCACTGGTCTTTGCATTTTTTTTTTGTTTGGTTTAGAACTCTGCACTTTGAAAAAAAGTTTGTTATTAGTCCCTATGTTAGTCAACCATTAAAAAAAAAGTTAAAACTAACAGAGTGCCACGTGGCCCAATTATTTCACGCCACGTGGCACATTACAAGACAAATTTTAAAATTAAAATAAATAAAATAAAATATTGTTTTTAATTAGTTTTATTGTTATTATTAAATTAGAAATTAATAAAAAAAGGGGGAAATTTCAGGAAGAAGAAAAACGCGATTACATTGAGAAAGGGGGTGGGAATGGGATTTTAGGGTATGAAATTGAACCACAAATTATTGTTGTTTGAGATCATAATCGATCATCAATTCCATTTCTGAATAACTGTTAGAAAAAGATACTCACTTCTACCGCTCCCCGCCACTACTGACCAGCCTCCAAGCGCCACTACCGACCTCACATCCTTCGCCCTCTCTCACGCAAACCACGCCACGTTCCTTCTTTCTCGCTCGCGAAACCTCCAAGAGTAACATAGCATCAACACAGGTAATTGAATCTTCTCAAAATCTCTATTGTGCATTTTTAGGGTTTTTGGATTTCTCAATTGATTAATATACTTAATCATTGTAGGTCTTATGAAACGAGGGTACCGAGAATCTCCTTCAAGCTCGTTCGGTTCACCTCATTCTAAGCCTAGACATAATTCTCAAGGTATTGCTCTTTGCACCTCCCATTTTTGCTACTATAGTTCGTTAAAAAAAAGTATCAGATTCAGCTTTGCTGAATTAATAATTTAATGTATATCAAAGTTCGTAATACCAAGTTTCTGCATACGAACTGTTTGTATCACTCAATATTGTAAAGTATAAAAGGATTTTAAGTAAAGGTCTGTTACTGCAATTTGGGCTGTGGCATCAAGTTTTTTTTTTGTTGCCAAAACCTTAACGTTACCGTGATTGAGGCTGCAACGGTTGTATTTAACTGCAATTCTCAACCATTTTGAGGATCGTGACGCAATTGTAACCGCTATTTCAAATACTGGTTGAAATACTAGAAAGAACTAGAAGTAGATAGCTTTTACATCGTAAAAATTGTATGATGAGTTACCAATCACCATATCTGTAGTATGTGTGCATTTCTTTCCTTTTTTCCTGGTGAAAACTTACGCTGGTTTTGTTTAGGTGATGAAAACTTCCTGGAGGATGAAAGCACAAAGAATTACGCTCGGAAAGTAGCTGACCATTATAGTGCAAGGTCCAACCAGACCCTGGAAGAACGAGAAGCTAGTCCAATAATTCATTTGAAGAAACTTAATAATTGGGTATGCGAGTATTTTGTCGTATATGATTTTGTTGTCACCAGTGTTACATGATTTTTTTAATAAATGTAATTCTATTATTTAACAGATTAAGAGTGTCTTAATTCAACTCTATGCTCGCCGGGGAGATGCAGTACTTGACCTTGCCTGTGGCAAGGTAGGTGTTAATGGTTTTCAGCTCTTGTTTATATACGATAACCCATTCCCAATTTCTTGGCTTACCTTTCATTTTTTCTCTTCACCAGGGTGGTGATCTTATCAAATGGGACAAGACCAAAATTGGATATTATGTTGGTATTGACATTGCTGAAGGTTCAGTAAGTGTTAAAAAAATTTGTACTGGTTTTCCTTATCCGGTTTGTTTATATAACCACTTCCATCCAAACATACTAACATGCGTTTAAATAAAGATTTTTTTCAACACAATCTTTCAAGTCGTTTCTAGATAACTATTTCCATCCAATCATATTAACATGCATTTAAATAAAGATTTTTTCAACACATCTTTCAAGTCATTTCTAGATAACAAATTACGTATACACTTTTAACTGAACCCTATATCTTTCATTCTATTATTTAACAAGTCTGTCTTAGTAAACAACACTTTCTATTTCAAATTGTAAAACATCGATATAAATTTTTATGTCCTTGCTAGTGGCAGTAAATTTGCCAATGTAACTATACATTCCCTAATTCTAGTGAAACATTGTTTACCTTATTTTTCCAAGCTATTTGCCATTGCCATATATTTGTAGTCTAAGCTCAACAATCTATGCAGATCAAAGATTGCCGTACCCGTTACAATGGTGATGCCGACCATCATCAGCGACGTAAGAAGTTTACATTTCCTGCTCGTCTCTTATGTGGAGATTGTTATGAGGTGATTACTATTTTTATTTAAAATCTTAAATTTTATGCTTGGTAAATTTATGTTCTATAGTTAATAACATTCAATCTCGGTTTATACATTACTCATAGACATTCATAATGTTTGGCAACAAATTGAAAAGGGTATGAAAACGAGAAGATATTGCAAAAATAGATGGAATAATAGATTCACAACTTTCTCTCTTTCCGTCAAATTCATTCTCCTCATAACCACTCTATACAAAATGATTGTAAATGTGCAATGGTAAACTTAAAGAAGATTTTGACACATACTGTGTCGTTTTCGATAAATTTTCTTTCCTTCTCTGTTATTATTTTTCTTCGGCCTGTACAAGTGTTGTTAGCATACTGTACTTCCATACCTCTTTGACATGGCAACTTCAAAACCAGAAAATTAAAACTTTTAAATGTTTAGTCACCTAGAGAAAGTGATCTGATTTTCAGCTTCAATAAGGATTTATGTATTTTTTTAGATTTTAAAAGTATGTTTCATTGTTCATGTCATTTACAATTTCAGGTTCGCTTGGACAAAGTTCTTGCGGAAGATGCTCCTTTTGATATCTGTAGTTGCCAGGTAAATAATGGACTCTTTTGTTAATATACATCATTCATGTATTTACGCAGGGATAAAAAGGATGTGTGCTACTAGTAAATGTGATATCTAGAGAAGCAGTCTCTCCTAGAAACTACCTTGTTGCTCTGCATCAACTTTTGTTCCATATTTTCTTGTTAATTATCCTTTCTTTTTTTGCACTCTTTACATCTAGATTTGTTCTTGGGAAGACCCTGTTCTACAACGATTCCCTAATACAAATGAAAGAAACGTGTTAATGCAGTGATATGTCTACCATTTATATTTATATTCTTGATATGACGAACATTTTTTCTCATTCAAATATCAAAATCACCATACTGTTTTGTCGGTACAACTTACAAACAATATTGCCATACTGTTTTGTTTACATTCTTTTAGCTTAGTACATTAAACTCACAAACTTATTTGCATCTTGAAAGTGTTGATTTCTAATTTGATAAACATTTTAAATGCTGCAGTTTGCATTGCATTACTCCTGGTCTACAGAGGCACGTGCTCGGCGAGCATTAGCTAATGTGTCAGCTTTACTTCGTCCTGGAGGTGTTTTCATCGGAACTATGCCAGATGCCAATGTGATTACCAAGAAACTTAGAGAAGGTTTTTAATGCACATACAATTCTAATTACCATTCTTTCAAAATAAATTTAGTTGTTGCTGATGCTATATGACATCAATTGATCCATGTAGCTGACCTCATTTAGTTACATTGTGATTTTTGTTGTTTGAAAACAAATCTGATGGAAGTCTGATGTGAATATGCAGCTGAAGGGTTGACCTTTGGTAATAGTGTCTACTCGGTTTGGTTTGACGAAGAATTTTCTGATAAAGTAATTTTACTCTCCTGACCATCCTGCTTTATCATTTTTTATGGCGTGTGAGTCTACATCTAACCAAATTTCTCATGTGATTCAGAAATTTAAATCATCCCGCCCCTTTGGAATTAAGTACACATTCCATTTGGAGGTATCATTCAGAAATTTCTCATGCCGTTTTTTATGATGTTGATACTTTTCCATTATATTGTATATTTCCCCCTGTTTTTTTACTATATAAATCACAATTCCCTGACTCGTGCTATGTTATTATCTTCTTTCTATCCAATTTTTTTTATTCTATATATTTATTTCGAAATTCTATTTTAATTTATGATGTAGTAAATTACAACACTTCCTTGTATATTTTTAATGTATCCACACCTTAGTTTTTCTAGAAATCTTGTATTGTACCTGTATGACCATATCCATGCAGCGTAGATCTTAAGGCTCAATAAAGCTCTATTATTTCCAAAAAATAAATCAATATCATCAATTTATTGGTGGAGTAGTTCATTTCATAATGTTTTTCATAATATCAATTTATTTTGGGCTTAGTTTATTTTTTTGTCTTGGGTTAAGGAGTGAGAGTCTTAGTAAGTATATCTAATCGAACTATTCACGAGTCTTTAATTTCAGCATGTAACACTTGAACTTGATTCATATCAATAATCAAGCTCAATCTCAAATTTAGGTTAACGAACTTGGTCAAACATTTAATTAGCCGTGTTCGAAGAGATACAAGTATCTAAGTTCATTTACACCCTTATTTTTAAAACTTATGCCGCCATTACCTTTTGTTGCAGGATGCTGTTGATTGTCCTGAATGGATTGTCCCTTTTCACGTATTCAAGTCATTGGCTGAAGAGGTATATTTTACTGCCTGTGAAACTGCTAAATTTTACCTAATCCCACCTTCAACTTCTAAAACTAAAATTTCTAGGTTTCACATTTGATTAAATTTTGCAGTATGATTTTGAGCTTGTTTTCGCAAAAAACTCGCATGAATTTGTCCACGAGTACATGAAACGAAGCGAATTTGTGGACCTCATGCGAAGACTTGGTGCATTGGGGGATGGCAACCAAGATCAAGGTATAACCCTTTGTGCTTATGCTATTTCGATTTCCATTAAACTTTATTAAACATCACTTTTCTCTCTCAATTAAAGTGTGTCTGGTGTCTGACACGGCACGGCACTGGTGATGTACTCAATTATTCGATGTTTTCAAATTATGTGTCAACATGCTAGTGTCATGTTCGGTGTCCGTTTTATGTCGATATGTTATAGTTTAAGAGAATTTCTTTTTCAGGTACACTATCAGCTGATGAATGGGAAGCAGCATATTTATACATGTCATTTGTATTGAGAAAGGTCAGTAGCAATGTAATTGACTTCTGATTCATGCTAATAATTTTACCATTTGTCAACTTGTCGGTTGTAATTGGTTTTTCTTGTAAACCAACAGCGAGGTCAACCTGACAAAAACCAAGTGAGCGGCAGAAAAGATCGTGGATTGATGCATATTACAGAGGAAGACATAACATATATCGGCAATGACTTTTGAGAGCTAACCGGAACAAATAAGCCAAATACTTTGTTTTCTTAAAAGGATATCGAACTACATAAGGGCATGAAACAGCTACATTGCCAATTTGTCATGATCCTGTTGTCTAGCAAGTTTTTGTTGAATTTTGTAGGAGGTAATTAGCGATTAAAGTAAATTTTCTGCCATAGAACTTGTGCTAAATAAGACTTAGCAGTGTAATTTACAAACTAATAATACTAAGGGAATGTTGATTTGACAAAACTATTTGCACTTTATTACAAACTTTTGAAAACTGAGATAGAGTGAAAATAAACCGATAATTTCAAAATTATCAGTAAAAATAATTTTATCCTCAAATCAGTTAAGTTTTTTTCTTCCTTATAGCAGGCATTGATGATGTAGTAATAAACGCCGACTGAACAATGGTCACCAGTGTTACGTTTTTAGTTGGTGTTACTGTATCATTAAAATAAGGTGGGTGACATTTTCAAAGTTACTTGTGGTCACATACACTACCGGTAAGCTTAAGGGGCATACAGAACATGCCGCTGTAGGCTCTTATGGCATGGGAGTTGCTAGTTTAATTTCTGAATCAGGTGGTGCACATTAAATTTGAGAACTGAATATTGAGAATGCAAAAGAAAATTTATAATTTCATTTAGTTGTCTTATGCAGCAGATAACGTATGCAGTCAGACTAAATATTCCTGGTAATCGACCAAAAGCTTCAATTGGTTCAGAAAATGCTTCCAATCTCATTTTGTTACTTCCTCACCCCAGCTGCGAAAATTTGTTACACATTAAGTAAAAATTTATAAAGTTGAAAGTAATGTTTGTACCTCGAGTTAAACGCACATATATGTAGCTATTTTTTATGTGGAGAGAAGGGTGTTTACTTCTAATGATCAAACTATTCTGAGACTAGTGATAAAATATTTTCGAGAATGACTTGCAACCTGAGTTGTTGTTTTTGTTGTTACAAAATATTTAGATATGCCTCTCCAGTTACCCTTCCAAATTCCTTCCCCCTTCCCCTCTAAACTCGCAAACAAAAGTTTAAACTCCCTTCACCAAATAGAGATTTAGTCCGTTGATACTATCATTTGTTCGATGGACAACCACCTTAACCAATGGTAGTCTTATATTTGTCACAATACAAACTTTTAGTTCAAGTCTAGATACAACTTAAAATTTAAAGAATTGATCGATCAAAATTTATTATCGGTTTGTGAATAAAAACAGTGTGCTATGCTTCTCAACTCGTGTCTTACTCTCAACCTACTTTATATAATTTGTTTTGTCAAATTCTTGCAAATCAATATTCTTATATTCTTACTACTACCAATCAAGTTATTCTTGCGGGACTAATCTATATTATTTTAAGCCTAGTCAAATGTTGTTCTTTGGGGAGTGCAAAGAGTTCAATTGAGCTGGACCTCCCAAAGTGATGGGCCTCAAGAAAATATTTATTCCTCAATATCCCCACCCCCACTCAAAAGAGAAAAATAAACATGTTTCATATGTCAATTTCTAAGTAAAAAATCATGTTCCATGTTTCTATTTGTAAGTTAAAAAACACGTCTTTAGTAAAAATAATTGCTAATTTTGATTTCGGTGGCTAATAATCATTATACGAGTGTTATTTTCAATTTAAATAGAAGATTAATCTTTTAAAAAATTATGTGTTTTTTTTCAGGGGTCTATTTTTACTATAAGAGCCGAACCTCTAGTTTCATAGGGACGCCCTAGACTCGATGGTGAGCACACTTCACATCTACCCAACTTGCCTAGAACTAGAGCTGGCGTGCATAAAGAAGGCCAACCGCAGAAGTCATTATACGGGTTCATTTGAGACCTTCCCAAAAAGAAATTAATAATGTAGACAGAACGAAATGATAGGTCTTTCCACCATATAAAAATGCTAATGTTTATAGAAATGATAGTTCTTTCCACCATTTTTTTTTTTGAAATAAATTCTTTCCACCATTTGAGACCTTCGGATGTATGCATTTAAAGAAATTACTAATTTTATGCTGTCCCAAAGTGAGTTAAACCACCGTTTTGGTGTTGAAATTGAATTTGAAACCTGTGATATAAGAAACATTAAATTAGTCCTCTAAATTGTTTAACGTTTAGTTAAAATGATTTATCCATCAATCAACTTTATGAGAGATGTTGATGTGTCACGTTAAGCGACATCATAGCTTACTCATGTTGTAGTCATGCCACACAAAAATCCTAGACATAAAAAACTTAATTTTTTATGTGTTGAACTTCGCATCAAAGCCCTAAAACTAACTAGCATTGATGAGAAGTCTATGATTCCCTAAAAACACTATACTTAACAATTTGAATTTTTAACGAAAACTTGTGTTTAGGGATTAATTTGACGTGATATCGACTTGGACAAATCACTATTACTCTGTTTGGGTTGGCGGTGGAAAAGTCACATCCACGTTTCAAGGAGCTACTTTCGTGGAAATTTAAAAGCTTATTTTCCTAGCTTTTGCTGCAACGTGGTTTCCTACCGGTGTTTTGAAAAAATTAAGTCATCCCAAACACACTATGTCATTCAACTTGTCACATCAACAACTCCAACAGATAGAGGGGACATTTTGATCGATATTAGACAATTTGGAGAAGCAATTTGAAACTCCATATTTCATAAATTTAAGATTCCAAATTTATTTTATACACTTTTAATTTTATGATTCAAAATGATGGTTCACTCAACAAAAGTATATTTCCAGACAATTTATGCCGTCAAAAAATATGATATTAAAAACATGCAAGATTTGCAGTAGTGAAAAGTATCTCTCATAGCCATAAATATTTATCATGCAAAGAGTTGTTCACTTAAGCTCAATCCAGTTGTAGACTAGAATTCAACCCAATTGTTGATTAAAACTCTATCTAGTTGCCATATCCTCTTGAATCTCATTGTCTATTCTCTACTCTAATGTCTCGGATATCAAAATGCAGGTATACCAAACAAGGAAGTGGGAGAAAAAAAAACACTTCACAAGACTCTTAAATAAAGTTTTTGTTCACGGGTATGATCCGTTTAAAGTCATGTTAGTTTCTTTGACGCTACTACCACAAGCCTTTTGTGTTGAAAATTGCACTCAAATCGCAATGAACTATAACATGAAATGTTGTCTCACAATGGCAAATGACTTGAAAATGTGTGTATATAAGTAGAAGACATGTCTCATCCTAATTTTAAGATGGAACATACCATAACAACTACGTTGTAAACCAACCACTGACGTTGATAATTAAGGTTTACCAACTGTCTAATGAATGATAAGTCGATAGCAGTTCCTTTGAACACTCAAAATTTATCATATCATAATAATGGAAAAATAATAACTTCAAGATTTGAAACATCTCCTACTAGTTCAGTGAGGTAGTGATCAAGTCTATCACAATGGTTCATGTTAAGGTGAGTGAACACATCAGATCCTACAAAGTAATAATCAAGCTGAAGTTGCTTCTCAAACAGCACAGCTTTCTTCTACATGCAGGGAGAAAAATAATAATAAATTGGATGGTAGGTTGGGTGAGAACAAATCAGACAGAGAAAATAGAAATAACCTATTTAACCACTTGAAATTTGACTAGATACACTTTTACACAGGAAGAAGAAAGTACTTAATAATAGTAATAACTACACAAGGCTGCTTCATGATGACGCGAACAAGGCACATTGCTTTCTTGCATGAGGTGGAACCAGCTTCACCAGCATCTCGGCAGGTACTCCCTTGAGCTCTGCATCAGAGTAACAAAGCAACATCAATGTTAACCAAGAACTTTAATAGAGAGATAATGATGACGTAAGGTTTATCGGAAATTAGTTTTTTACCATTGACTTTGAAGTTAAATAACGGTGGAAGGAAACGCCCATTTGGCAACCGAGTGTTTGGATCACGCAGCTCATCATAGAATGGATGAACCAAAGCCTCCAACTACATTACACAAAGTATGGTTTTAGATAACATTCACGTGGAAATCATAACAGAAATATTGTTGATAAATTCTATTGTGAAAGAGATGAATTTGGCCAACTACATATGTAGCAAGGGAAAGCAATACTGTGCAAAAGTTTAAAATTAAATACAACACAATGAATCAATAACATGCTTTCTGCAATAATAGAAATGCAGCACAAGATTCACATATCGTATAAAATTGTATACTCACAGCTGTGCTTCGAAGATTTGGAGAGTATTGCAATAGTCTTGAGACAAGATCCACAGCTTCAGGAGGCATTCTCTTGTGAAAAATCTGATGGTGAAGAATCAAATTTTAGATAAGGTTCACTACACAACAAACTGTTTAATAAATTTGACAAACTAACATTACATACCTTATGCCATGGATGGGCTTTGATTTGAGGAAATTTAAACTCTGTATAATTAGGATTCATGCACTTGATTTCTTCCCTTGTTGGGGTACCTAAAACCTACAAGTGAACCAAACTTCGGAATTAACTAAACTAAAAATAGCACAAAATGATATGTTCAAGCTAGTAGCAAGGTAAATATCGGTATTGCTATACTATTGTTTAAAACATGTCTTACCTTGATAATTTCCACAAGTTGGTCTACTCCACTCTCACCAGGAAACAGTGGCTGATAAGAACAGAAATTCATCATTAGTTTTGACATACATGAATTCTAAATGTAATTGACCAAGCATACACAAAGAAGCTAGTTACCTGGCCAAGCAAAAGTTCACCAAGTACGCAACCAGCTGACCAGATGTCAATGGCTGTGGTGTACTCAGTTGCACCGAATATAAGCTCAGGAGCTCTATAGTACCTAGAACAGATGTAAGATATGTTTGGTTCACCTTTTACCTGTAAAACCATATAGCATTTAGTCCTTATAAAACTCAGATAGCTATTGCAAAACAAACGAAAGGATTTCAAGGTTAAGAGAAACGAACCAAGACTTTAGCACTTCCAAAGTCGCAAATCTTCAGTTGGTGGGTGTGAGGATTGACCTGTTTTAATACAACATCCAAAAGAGAACCAAAAATCACTATCTCCATTTCATAAGGTAAGTGAGTTGATCCAATAAAACATGGAAAGAAAAACTACAAAACAAAACAACAGCTGTCCCACATAATTCAATATGAATGCAAGCATCAATTTGTAAATTCTAAAACATAGAATATAAAATCTCATTCATGAAATCTTCAGACAGTGCAGGTTCACAAATTTTAGAAAAACAGACTTAATAGTACAAACAGAAAGCAATTAAACAAGTTTTCAGAAGAACATACCAGTAAATTTTGAGGTTTAATATCCCTGTGACATACTCCAATGCTGTTGTGAATATAAGCAAGTGCTCTGCAAATCTAAAAATTGAAAAGAAGAGAAGGGATGATCAGAACCAACAGAGGGGTATAAACACTAACTTTCACTATCTAGTTAAAGCTAACTATAAAAAGATAAAAATATAATGCTTAATTATTTTTATACAATGCAATGAAATATACCTGGTAAGAATAAAGTTTGACATATATCATAGGCATTCTTTGATTCATTTTGTTGTAGTGTCTGATCACACGACTAACAGTCTCAGGAACATACTCAAGCACCAAGTTAAGATAAAGCTCGTCCTTTTCAGTCGTTGAGAAGAAGCAATGCTTCAAAGATACAACATTAGGGTGATCCAAAAGGCGCATGGTTTGCAATTCCCGGTTCTTGTACCTCTTATCTTGAAGAACCTTCTTTATAGCCACAGTTTCTCCAGTCTCCAAACACTTTGCCTGTCACAGCAAAAACAGAACAACAAATCAAAATTAACTATACATCAAAAACATCAAACCTACTCAAATTCAAAGATATTAAACAGGGATTACATGATAGACTAACCTGAAAAACTACACCAAAAGATCCATGTCCAACAACACGCTCGGCCATGTAACTTATTGTCTAAAATCATAAAAGCAAAAACAACCATATAAGTTCATAGATTTTATAGCTCTCCAATAATTATAAAAAATGATAAATCAAACACACACACACCTGCTTTGGCTGGCCATTTTTACCACCAATGGTTGTGACAATTATATGTCCAGTTTCGGTACCATTTCCATCTACAATGGTAGCGGCTTCCATTTCCTGCATATAGATTTAGATCAGCAATTTTGACATAAATAGACTGCAAATTTATTCAACCAAAATGCTTATTCAAGAACAAGAACAAAAATTGCAGAAAAAGTATACACAAAGTTAAAAAAATAAACGAAAAAAATTGTTGACCTTATCATCCCTAATTTTCATGTCATTCATCTCCTCAGGCAACTTTTCAACACCAGCTGAACTTGCATTTTTATCTATAAATCCAGAAGCAGGTGCAACACCACCTGATGCCATCATCTCTTCTTAAAAAAAGTACAAAACACTTCACTTAATTATTTCCTTTCAGATCATACACGGTTTCAAAACTGAACCTCCAACACCAAAATCAACTCTTCAAGTTCAACCCTGCAGGAAAAAATATATATAAAAAAAAAAACGTCAAAATTAAAATTCATCAAATTTCTTCAACTCAAGTCAAAACCCTAGTAAGAAACAAAAGAAAAAAGTTAAAAACTTCACAGTTTCTTCATATTTTTGAAATCTGAGAACTCAAAAAAAAAAAAAATTAAAAATATTTGCTTTAAGGTCTTAAACACCAACCCAAATGGCTGAAACGTAGAAAAACAGAGTGATCTCAGAGAAAAATCAAGTGGGTCAAATTTTCCACAAGTTATAGACTAATTAATTATTATAGAGTTAAAAATCGAAAAATGAAGCAATGAAAGAGAGAGAAAATGAAAAAAAGGAATGGAGAAGGGACTTACAGAGGAATGGAATGGATTGGATCTAGCTAGGGAGGTAGCTATGACTTTGAATGGAAGTGAAATCCGTGGGATTCGGAATTAGGAAAGAAGAAAGAAGAGACAAATGGAAAATAATTGAAAATGTGGGTTTTGATTGGTGTTGCAATAATAACAGTCAACACAACACAAACATCTATGTCTAACTTTTGTCTTTTTCCTTAATTTCTTTCTTTCAATTAAATCTCTTCTTATCTCCTTTTTGACCATTCAACCTCCACTCTTCTCCCTATGCTCCCTATCCTACTCACCACTCCTCTCTCCATACCATACATACATGCATGCACACATACATTACCCATATGAGGATACTCCTCATGTCCTTTTTTTTTTTTTTTTTTTTTTTTTTTTTTTTTTTTATTTTTTTTTATTTATTTTAATTTTTTTATTTTTTTTTTTT
>Ga0228710_1005713_pt1 | contig 19211 bp, 7 predicted proteins | sample MedpolnodulmetaG_FD_177995 | JGI IMG/M metagenome (GOLD analysis project Ga0228710, IMG submission 177995) | Root nodule microbial communities from Medicago polymorpha collected in Santa Monica, California, United States - pink nodules | ecosystem: Host-associated > Plants > Roots > Nodule...
TACGTAACAAAAATTTGAACAATATGATTCGATAAGTTGTGGAAATTTAGTCCATTCAACCCTGTTGATATTTTTTTTCTTCTTCCTTTTATCTCCATTGAAAACACTCGGAAAAAAAAAAAAAAACACAATTTTGTTTACCCTTCCTTCAAATTCTTCCCATACTTTCCCTTTTCATTTTTCAAATAATACATTAGAGTGTGTTTGGATGAATTAATTAAAAATTTTAGAGAAATTAAAATTTTAAACAATTTAAATGTTTTCATTGAATACTCTTTATTTCAAATTCATTTGTTTGGATAAAGTGATAAAATTCTTTATATATCAAACTTTGTTGGACTATTTTTATAAATTTTAAAATTTATGTGCTAAAAGGATAAATATATGTTCACCAAACAATAACTCAAACACTATCAGTGTTTTATGAAGTACGAACACAAACACAGACACCGAATATGACATAGACACCAACACTAAGATTTTAAAAAATGACATAATTTAATGTAATTATATGGTTCGTGTCAGTGTGTCCGACATCGAGATATTTGACGTCCTTTTTAAAATAAATCGTAATAATATGATTTCTAGTTGGAATGTTGGGAACATATTTATGTTGTTGTGCGGGAAGAATGGAGACCGAAAGAAGAAAAAAGTTAAAGTAGTAACATCCTTAGATTTTGTCGTTTTCTGTGCCAACCTGTCTCATTCCAAATTTCGATTCAAACAACGTTAGCTAGTTGTTTTTGTCGTTTTATGCATCCAACTGTCACTGTTCCATTCTTACTCTTCACACTCTTGAGTACCCGGCTTTCTACTCATTCTCTTCTCAAGCACCACACAAAGGTGGAAGAAAGTTAGGGTTTTTCACCAAGTTGCAGGTAACAACATCACTTTTCATCATTGTTGGTTTCCCCAAAACTGAATGTGAAACAGAACAATCAAGTTGGGTTTTCACTCTTTCGAGGAGAGGAACCCTAACCTTTGTCACTTCGTGTTGCTTTACATTCTCAGGTATTTCTTCTTCTTCTTCTTCTTTTTTACCAAATCAAAATATTAGTTGATTAAAAACTTGTTCTTTATGATGATGGAAACCTAAGAATACATGGGTTGTTGTTTGTTTGTTTATTTCACAATTTGGGAATGTGTAAAATCTAGACTGGAGCTTGTGTTTGTCAAATGGGTTGTAAGTAAGACAAAAAATTTGGGAATGAATCAAAGGAAGAGTGTTTGTGTTTATCATTCCATGATTGTATGGAATTTGCATTTACGAGTATGTTTATGGCTTTGTTTTTCTGCCATTGGTTTACATTACATCTGTGCATCTAAGTTTAGCGTGAAGGTTTCATTTTTCCTTCTTTAGATCAACTATTTTATATCATTTGAATGTGTTGTTGTTAACTTCTTTTATTTCATTTCATTTTTTTTACATGAACTTGAACAATCTAGTAGGGTATATTTATGCATTTCGGCTCCGTTTGGATTGACTTATTTTTGAGCTTATACCAAACAGTTTATTCATATGGTTGTCAAGGTAGTTTATGAAAAAACAACTTATGGAGATACAATTTTTATTAGTGAGAATTCATGAATTAACATAAAAACTTATTAACTTTTGCAAAAGCTATTTTTCATAAGCTCAAAAATAAGTCAATCCAAATGGGTCCTTTATTTATTACATTTCCATGTTATTTTGAAAAGCCTTTTGTTACTAGATTGATTTTGGAGTGAATAATTTGTGTGGTTTTAGTTTGTTAATGATTGAATTATGAAATGGGAGTAATAATTGCAGTCACAAGCTTCACATGCTGGTGTGATTATGCTGCTGGTGATTAATTTGTTGGAGAATGCATATGTTTAAAGTGATTTGAACTGTATTTGTTTAGACTGATTTTCAATGAATGATGTTATCTGAACATCTAAAATTTAACACGGTATAAAAATAAATTTATAACGATGGATGTGACTTGGAGACCAAGTAAAAACTAATTAAAAAACAAAATTGTATCTATACCATATACATATACGGTGTTGGACACCAAAATTTGCTTGCCTATATATCCTCTAGGTTATTGTTCATGTTTGTTTTTCTATGCTCTATTTTTCGTTGATGAAAATTGCTTTCCTTTTTCTGCAGATTCATTTCCATTTGCAGATTCACTTCCATTCTAGATTGCAGGTAACAGTATTTTTCTTTCTTTTTAATCCTTTTTCCAGATTCAATTACTATGGGTTGAGAGTCATTAGTTATTGTTTATGTATAGGGTACACAACCATTTTAGTCCCCGATTATGTTCGGTGTTGTAATGTATCAAAATTGCAAATACATCCCGAGTCTTGAATGTAATATATATACTAAATTGAACAACAAATTACACATTCGATGACTAAATAAACTGAGGACCAAAGTGATTAATAAAAGAGACACCTGTGAATGTGTTTGCAATTTATATGCATTCAATGACCAATGTGACAGGGAGCTACACTTTGAGGGATCAAAATGGTGGTTTTCCTTTATGTATTTCACTTTGACTGAAGACAGTTTTGGTTTACTCAATTTGTTTATAAGTTTTTGTTACCTTAATATCAAATTTATACAGAATAACTATGAGCTTCTGTTATTTGGAATCTATGTATTATAAATTAAACTCTTTTGAATGTTGTTTGCTTAAGTCTTCATCAAAATACATAATAAGATCCTAATGGATATGGATATTAGATAGAAATCTTGCCATTAACTTGTTTAGTGATGACATGTGGTGAATGTAAGAGGTATGAACTTCCTAAGTAACTTATTTAAAAACTAATATTTTTCATATGCATTTACAAACTAAACTTTTTTCCTTGGTAACTTTTCTACAAAATAAACTTGTTTTAGGGAGTCAACATGTGTATAATTGTGATTGCGTATGAGATATTGCTTGCCAACATGTGTATGTGTGTTGTCATTGTTGTCGGGAGTTCTATACAATGATAGTATACTGTTATGTACGCTTGAATTGTATATCAGAATCCATTCTTGGATTTGATGTAGGCTGACATACTTTATATGTTTAATTATATGAAATGAGATTTACTTCTGGTTACTCTTCATACAATACAACAATGGGAAAGCTCAGATATTTTACTCTTGCCGCTGCTTCATTTGCTTCAGCTGCAATTTCTCCACACATTGTATTCCGCCTACGAAATGCTGAGACTATTCCATACATTAATCGAACTCGTTTCATTGACCCAACAAAAGCTTCCACCGAGAGAATTTCTGGTCAGAGAGAGTTTGAAAAGTGGAAACAACAGTTTCAAGGACTGACGTTACCTTCAACACATTCACATAGTGTTAGGGTTACAAGGATCGCCAAAAATATTGTTGGCGCTATGCATTCAGAGATCAACAAATTGAGGTCTATTTCTGAGGATATTTCTCAGTATGGCTTTTTGCATCGTGTTTGGTTGCGTATGACACGAAAGCTACCACCTTCTTTGTCTCATTTGGATGGATTGAATTGGGAGGTTTTGATCGTGACTGGTGTCCCTGTTCGTTATTTTCCTGCTTTAGTTTGTCCGGGAGGGAAGATTATTGCATCCACTGCTTTCATTGAGCTTCTTCCAAGTGATGTAGAGTTAGCAACTATGCTTGCACATGAGGTAATTTATCATCTTCCTTTGTATAACTCCTTGTTGCAGTTGCGGTTGCATTGTGAATCTTGAGTTTTTTTTTTTGTTGTTGAAAAAATAACGTTGGTTTTCTCGTTAATTAGATTGCGCATATTATGGCAAGGCATGGCTGTGAAAGGCATACAAAGGCCGAGTTGATTTCTATGATACACCGTGTACTTAATCGATTTGTCACCATTGATTTTTACCAAACAGTGAGGAATTGGATTGATCATCGGTAAGATTAATTCATTATCTCTCTTTTCTAATCCATTGATTTACCGTTTTGTTCTTTAATTGTTCATTAATGTCATGTGTTCTTACGTTTGTTAATTTGTGCTACTTGTTCTTCCTTTTAGCATCATTAGTATGGAAGTAGAATACTGTGTTTCATCTTCTCTAAACCAACGGTCCTTTTTGCTTGTTCTCAATCCAATTTATTCATAATTTGCAGGTTTGAATTTGAAGCAGATTACATTGGACTTCTACTAATGGCAGCAGCTGGCTATGATCCCCGGCAAGCTCCTAAATACTATGAGAAGATGGCAAAGTTAGATGTTCCTGAGAAATATCCTGTGCTTGCAAGGTTTTTAGTTAGCCATCCATCAGGTAGAGAAAGAGCCAAAGCGGTGGCTCGACCAGAGATAATGAAGGAAGCTCTTCTTTTAATCAACTAATATTTTGATTTGGTAAAATAGAAGAACCTAGCAAAAAAGAAGAAGAAGAAGAAGAAATACCTGAGAATGTAAAGCAACACGAAGTGACAAAGGTTAGGGTTCCTCTCCTCGAAAGAGTGAAAACCCAACTTGATTGTTCTGTTTCACATTCAGTTTTGGGGAAACCAACAATGATGAAAAGTGATGTTGTGTTTCATTATATAAATTTTGTCATCCACCTCTTTAGTTGAATTTATTGTCGTGTGCCAAATTAGCCGGAATCCTTGAACCACTTTCTTATCCCCCCCCAATGAATGAATAAATTCGGAGGAATTAAGAAAGCGCAATCCAACCACACCATCAATTTCAACCAAACCAACCTAGCCACATCACAATATAAAAATAGACGTCGAGATGATTCTTCCTCCCTGTTACACAAAACACACAAAATGGAGACTTCCGGAGCTAAAACATTCCTCAACACTAGATTATCCTTAGTTGGGATGCGGTTTAGAAGTGTCTTCCGGAGCTAAAAAAAGTCTAGGATATTTTAGTCTAAAACACCTATCCCCTCGCCATTTATCATTTCAAAAACCAGTGGTCATACCATTCCCTACTCTCTTCACCACCTCCGAGTTAAACCAACTAATAGCACCAAAATCATCTATCTTCACTAAATCCTTCCACCACAAAGACGCGTGCCTATGCCAACCCCCTTCCAAAATCACCTCCCTACACGGGCCATATTTCTCCTCTAGCACATCTTTCCACAACGCCTTTAAGTTATTTTATCCAAGCATATGACACACTTCATGAATATTTCTAGAATTATTTTCAAACGTGAAATTTGCAAGACATTTGGATGAAGTCAAGCTGATCCACATTTATAATTGTCATACCATGCTAGTATTCCATCATGGGAGAAATTTTTGAATTTATTCCAATCTGAGGATGATTAATTTTGATGAAATCCCACATCTTGTATTAGTGCCTAGCTGAGGCCACCAAACTTGTATGGTTGTGTAGCTTTTCAACACTTTTATGGTATTGAATTTTCATGAAATCTGTTACCATGACCTTTGTGAAGATTTTGACACTCTTCCTACGTCCTAATGTTTTTATTTATTTACTTCAGTTCAGATTGAAACATGTATTAACTATTAAGCTAACCTATATTGTCTCGTTTTCATTATTTATCGACTACTCATTCTTTTGTTGTTTGTGTGTGTGCGTGCGTTTACAAGAATGAAAATGATAAGTAATTGGAGTTTCATGTACCTGAAGTTTTAGTATGCTCTTCGTCAATATATTGTCTTTCAAAACAAGTATTCCAACTTGAAGCACTTTGCCTAAACCACAATTTTATACAATGAAGTTTATTCAAAGATAGAAGTTTATTCTTTTTTGGTTACAAAGATAGAAGTTTATTCAAAGAGTACTGTTTTTACCGCGACTAAATTATTCACGAAGCTTAACATTGTATAGTTTTAAAGCTTTTCCCTTGTACCAGCAACACAGTCGGCTATCTAATAGCTTTTCTCCACCTACTCTGTGTTGGTTGGCCAAACATAATGCATATATGCTTAGAATCCATTATTATCGTTTTCAAGTATTTTAAAAGGCAAATTCTATGGTACACCCGGTACACCACATCATCAAATTAATATTGAAACGAGTTGTTTTTTTTAAGAAAAATAATTGTTTTCTATGGTTAACAATTACAATAATTAAATCTTATTTACCAAAAGTGTTTTGAATTTTTGTTACATATAACAAAGAATATTGATTATTTTTTATGAGAAAATGTTAAAATTTTAATATGATTTTTATAAATAATGAAATGATGTTTTTTCTTGTAAAATGATGTTTTATAAAATATAAATATTAATAAATAACTCTATTTCATAAAATGCTCGTTAAATTATAAATTTTTGAAGCGGGAGTACCGTTACGTTTTGGTCCCTAAATTATTAACGTTGACGGCAAAATTTTATTTGGCTAACAGAGTATAAATTAAGAGACCAGAATATAACATTAATAACATGCGAGACCAAAACATAAAGTACATGTGTTGAATGTCATAAAAAAGTATTTAACTAAGGTAGCATTCAACATGGCAAAATAGTCTGATATTGACATCCACGCAAGTAATCCGGAATAACCCAGATATTATGAAATAATGATACTCTTGATTATAAGCCATCATATCGAAATATGTATGTGTTGAACGCTACACTCGTTGCTTCTTTTATATCAAATGTTTACCAAGTTGTTTTCTAGGTTCTTCAATGTGGGACTCGTTCCCAGCAGCTTTCGTAGAGTATTCTGCACATATTTTTTGACTTAAGCTTTTTTTGAGGGGGACTTAAGCTTCTTAGTGGCAATGACTAAGATAATTATGTATTGTGATTAAGTTATTTTATCCAAGCATATGACATATAGATCTATACCTTATTAATGTTTCTGGAATTATTTCCAAACTGAAATTTGTATGATATGAAAGATGAAGACCACATACTTCAAATCTTTATAATATCAATTGTAAGGGGCATTTGAGTCAACCTCATCCTCATTTATAATTGTTTGTCACACCGTATTAAGTCTGCCAGCAAGGAAGATCAATTAAATCTTATGTAATATGTTCTTGAATTTCAGTATTCTTGTGAGAGTCATTCCTCAATTTCAGCTGACCTTACAAAAACTGAAGCAACTGTTGGTTGATTTGAAAGGAACAGAACAGTCACTGACCAGCAGCAGAATGGTGTCATTATGCAATGGAAAAGGCCACAGTTAAGGACCTTAAATGTAATATGGATGCACTGTTTGAAGACGAAAACAACTTCGGTTGCAGCATGTGGATCAGGGAGTTATGGTTCAAACACAGAATGTGTTAGAGCATTTTTGGCTAAGTTGGTTTAACATATTACCTTCTCTATTTTAGTGTAATATGATTTATTTTTTGACAAAAAACCTAAATGATTTATTTTTAATATATTCTTTATTAATAATACTAGAGTCGTATTAATATGAAATAATATCTCTATACCCATACTGATTAAACGTGGTCCTTGATCAGGATGGAACAACAAATATAATAAATACACATTAAAAACAATAAACTAATTAAGCAGTTGCATAAAACTACTCAAAAGAAATTTTTCAATTTGAAAACGATAAAAATTTTCTGATTTAAGAATCTCATCTAAGCTACATTATACAACTGCAACTTTACAGGAATTCAGTTAAATCCCATCTGTGGACTTGCAAGTTAAGAAGTCCTTTCATTTTATAACCTTACCAGCTTACTTTGCTTGTTGCATCAGTCGACGTGGGACTTCAACAAGGAACATAGGCACATAATAACTTCATTTTATAACATTACTTGTATATCCACTAATATAGCAAATGTATGTGTGTATTAATAACAAGGGTCATGTTAACTTGTGCCCATGTTAACATTTTCCTAATAATAATCAAGCGATATTTGCATGGTGGAGAACACTTGAGACTTAGGAGTGTGTTCCATTTTAAGTCTTAGGTTCCAATCATGCTAAGTCTGCCATTACCATTAAGGAAGCATCTTTGAATTGATTTCATTTAGAGAAATCCGAGGATAACATCTGTCAACAGAACTTGAGAAACTGTCATCACTTTCTTTTGTATATGAGTCACAGATCCAATTTAATAATTGTCTTATATATAAAATTAATGTTAATCAAATATTAATCTTCAATTCACTTTGCTAGACACACAACAAATAGATGTGGGTAGCTGTAACTTGTATAAATCATTAAGAAAAAGTGAATAAATAGTTGATTCAAACTCGCATTGAAATTCATTTGTAATCTGTAAAGAGAAAGTGAACTGATAAGCAATAAAGATTTGATTAGAGTGATGAAAGTTGAGAGTGCCTTGCTCCAAAACTAAAGCAAGGTCATAGTTACATAATTTCCATTAGGAATATGGTTAAATATGAAGAAGTGATCATTGGCTATAAAATCTAATAGTAAACAATAAATAATCCAACAAAAAACAGATAGAAGACATGATAAAATAAGATTGTAACTTAAAAATGCAAAGCTGTCTTGGAGATGAATATTATAGCATACTACAATTATTGCATTTTCAAATGAAACCAAATCTAAAGTTAAAAAGGATTAATCAAGTAGTTCTTTGATTTGTGAGAAAATGTTTCATAAGAAATTGAAGTGTGTAATAAAGAGAGATTGTTCGGTTCTAATGCCACAGTTTTAACATGTCAAGCATAATAAAAATCAGGATATGAAGTTCTGAAATGTGCAGAATACTAATAAGAGTTGAGTCGTCGATTGGATAAAAAGATAAATTTCTTCAATTATGTTCAAGGCCTAGTTCATTAACGAATCAGATCACATCAAGCCACTAGCACACACACGGACCACATTATGGGCTTCCCCTAAATCCATCAAATCCAAGCCAAATAGGCAAATTTGGACCGTTCATTACGGATACGAGACTCATTTCTTCCGGTATGTCTACGAGTGTCCCCTTTAGACAGCTATCTGCAGTATGGTTAGAGGGACTGTGTGAAAGCTAGGATTTTTTGGCTCAGGTTTCAACAATTTTATGATGTGAAGTTTCTTGATTATCTGGAGTGGAAGGAATGGCTTATATATGTTGAATCTCAAAAATTATGGTTATGTTAATGAAGTTCATTGACCTCTTATTTTGGTGTTGCCTTCGAATTTTCCATTAGGTTATAGCCATGGTTCATAAAGTGTGTCTAGCCAAAACCAGCTTCAGCCACTTCAAACGAATAAAAACAACAATAATTGGAGTCGCGCAATGGTTCGAAAAATCCATATTTTCTCCAACGCGTTGAATGTTATCACGCTCCTAAAGGATGGGAGTGTTGTTGCTTCTCATCCGTATAGGACGTTGGTGGAGCATATTCATCAGATACATAATATTACATATAGGTTAACTGGTCCCACATATTCAAATAGGCTAACCAGGTAAAGGTTGGTTGTTTTCTTGGGGCTTGGACCCCTTTAATTCACCGTATTTATATACGATTTTTTATTTTAATAATATTTTTTTTAAGAAATGCTAACAAACGCCTTGCACTCTGCCCTAAGGACACATTTTAAAAACATTAGATATTAAGCTTTTATCAAAATTAATGCAATGCATTCAATGCAACATAAACTTTTGCATTACACTGTTTAATAATTAGGGTTTTTCTAACATGTGCAAATTTGTACATGATAAGAAGTTTAAAATAGTACGTTTGTATAGGAACTTTACATTTTATATTAAATATATAATTCTTTAATAAACAATTGTAGTTTTCAATAAAAAAAATCTACTCTTAATATCTTTAACATATACAATTTTACACATGTTAGACAAACCCTAATAATTAAACTAAATTTTACAATTTGATAGAGTGTGGCATAAAAATAAAAACTTTAGAACTAATCAGGGGTGTACCATACCAATGTTATATTGGAAAACATTGGTGGTAACAATTGCAATATGATTTTCGAACAACAAATTTTGAAAGTGAGAGAAAGTAAAAAAATATTTAAACTCAAACAATGGTTAAATATTGCCTTACCTTGCTTCACTTCCAAAATCTTTTGTAACCTCGACAATTTAAGACTTAACTGGCAGCATGTTTTATATCCGATATCACCCATGTTGCTTTATAGGTTCCTCGATGTGGGACTCATGGCACTCACTTGGTCTTTCTTCTACATATATCTAATAAATAATAATGTATCGTTATCCTTTTAATTTACCCTTCCACACATTCTTTTTTTACTTGAGCTTTCTTAATGGAATTGACTAAGATATACTTCATTAATGTTTCTGGATTTATTTCAAAACTGAAATTTGTAAGAAATGAAAGATGAAGAAAGTATACTTCAAATCTTTATAATTTGAATTGTAAGGGGTACTTCAGTCAAGCTCATCCTCATTTATAATTGTTCACAGCTGCTAAGTCTGCCATCAAGAAAGTGTTGAAGTATAATTCATATTCTAAGCTTAGTTAGTTGTGGATAAATCCAACTATATTTGTTTGTTAGTTAGTTATTCTGCACATTTTCATAACTTCAAATTCTGATTGTAACCTGCTTGACATGTTAAAATTGTGGCATTACAATAAAACAATATCTCTTTGTTACAAACTTCAATTTCTGATGAAACACTTTCATACAGCTAAGGATCAGTTTGATCATAACAAACCATATTATTAATATAAATTATGTAATGGGAATGTTGGATTAATTATGTAATTAATCAACTATGGGTTGACAGAATCAAATATTTATGAATTATTATTAAAGTAAGTTATATGGTCCTAATTATTGATGAACATTTTCATAAGATTGTTGTTTGTGAATATAACATTTTCATAGTTGAGTCCAATGAGAAATCGCTATTCTAAGAGGTTTAGTTCTTTAAGTGTTATGTAATCATACGTTGAAAACTACTCTCTAAATCTAAACGGTGATGAAGGAAGCTCAACCTCTCGTATTTTATCTCATGAATGGTAAAAGATACGCAATCGAGATCCATCTTCAATTAATGTAGATGTGTTATAATTTGTATTTAGAAAAATGAAATAAATACTAGCTTTTTTTGTAGGACTTGTGGACAAAGAAGCACTAGCTTAACAAAATTATACAATTATCAAAATATTAAAATTACATTTATATGAAATATTTAATTAATACACACATAATATTACCACCAATTTACATATTTGAAATCCCATAGATAGAGTTAGATATGACAACAGGGTGGAAAGTTGACGGATTTTGCCTTCCCTGTTCCCAAACTCAACGGGGTTCGAGTATCCTTGTACACGATATCCAACGGGAGTAAAAAATAGAACCACGTGTTTGGACATCTCCACCCCCACTGCATCTCTACATAAACTTTTTTATTATTCTGGTTTTCTTTACAAAAAAAAAAAATGGAAAAGAAGAAGAAACAACTTGTTTAAGACTCGCCTTAAAAATAACCATATGAATGTAATTTAAAGGTTTACTAAATGATTTATAATTTAAAAGAAATAAAAAATTAATTTTGATACAAGCATCCAGTCAATTGAATTTTTTCCAAACAAAATTTAAGTGTCGTGGTATTTTCATGTAAGGAGACCGTAGACTTGGAGAGGTGGTATGTCCATTATACAGATTTTAATGATGATAAACATTAAATCCTCAACAACAACCAAAAAAACTAGGTGAATTTAACAATATTCACCAACTGAAACACACGTGTCTCCTTTCCCAAAAAGATGCAAGTGTTTCGGTAAGTCTCCACGCACAACCAAACACATGCTTGTTTGGAACTACGGCCAAGTTTATATTTTCCCATTTTGAGGTAATTTTTGTTGTGAAAAATAGAAGTTATCAAATGTGGCTTCTCATTCAAGACGTGTCTACATTAAATGAGACTTCGTTTATTTTGTTTTAGGAAAATAATTGGTATTGCTTAGTTTTCATCTGGTTTTGAAAGTGAATTTCTGTGAACTGCCAAAATCTTACAAGTCAATTGTTGCAAAAAAATGGTGGTAAAACTACATTCTTTAAAAAAAAAAATTGCGTGAATAACACGATGAAATGTGCCTAAGGCACATTATGTAAGTATTACCCTTTGTTTTATACCTCGTCAATCTTACCATATAAACAAACTGTTGTACTGACTTTCTATTTTTCTATGAGTTTGATGGGCATGCAGAAATGTAAAATATTTTTACACTAACATTCAATGAAATATCAAAATACTTCCATATATCATTACAAACTTTCTACCTACCCATACAAAATTGAGGTGATATGGCAATCTAGTGAATTTTGATTGAATATCAGTGTAAAATTGTTTTACACTGACAATGCAGATCTTACACTGACAATGCAGATCTTTAGTATTTTAATATTGTGCATAAAACACTTAATAAATGACTTCATTTCTTATATCCTAGTTGTGGAGGTATAATTCGGGTGATGAATTCGCTATATTGCTTGGGGTGTTGTGGTGTATATGTGGCTGAATTGTGCTCAAAGTAAGAGGCATATGTGGCTAATAAATATATGAAATGATACTCATACCTTGTACTTCATTTGCATCCTCTACAGTGTAACTTCACTCTATTACTTCTCTTTTTTTCTCTTCCCTCTGGTTATGTCCTAAAAATTCTTTGTAAAGACCAAATATCTCTTTATTTTTTGTTTATAATACATGTCTGCCATTATTTATACGACATGTAAATTGTCACATAATGCTATTAGAAAAAGTTTTTAATTGTTACATATTGTCGTGATTTTTTTTTTAAGGAACTAGATATAGTCATTTTTTATTAGGAATCAATATGTCCGTTGTATGATATTGTGGTTGACCAATATTGCATGACATTGACACCCCGTAAATTATGATGGTGTCGTAGTTCAAAACATAAGAAAAGTTGCTTGTAGAGAAGTGTCAAGTGACCATATATAACGGTAGGTTTTGTGTGCACCTTTGAGAGTGCTCTATTATCCAAGAAGGTGCAACTCTTTTACGGTCAAAATCTCAAATGAAAAACATTTGAGCACACTTATATCAAATGAAAAAATAAAACAAAAATAATTTAATCACATCAATCAACATTATTTAATATTTTTTTAAAAATTTTTCATTCAATATGAGTGTGTTCAAATATTTTTTATTTAGGATTGTACTCATAGAAGAGTTGTGATGACAATCAGTCATTCACTATTTTTAGAGTCATTTTAATTAAGTTTTTAGCTTATTTTTATTAGTTTAGTATTTAATTTAGAGTCATTTTGAACTTTATATACCAATAGATTCATTTAGATCTACATTTAATAATAACATTCAATCAATTTATAAGATTCTATGATTTTTGTTTTACCCATATTACTCCATATGTCTTTGTAGAAAATCGTAGAATCTTAAGGATGAAGATCATAGATGTAAACAAGAGAGCAATCATAAAAGTACTCATGTAGAAGATACTCATAGAAACTCATTATAGAAATGAATAGATTGATTAAAAGATGCAAAAATGAGTACGCACTAGTCCTTGTTTATAGGACTTCATGGACTAACCAGCTGTGTAACTAACTTCCAACTCCATTAACTAGCTATCAACTAATCCTAATTAACCAACTAAATCATAAGAATCTTAACTAAATCATAAGAGTAACTTGTATAATATTATAGATTGCTCTCTTGGAATTTAATTATTTTCATATATTTCTCATAAGACAAGCCACAAATTATTTAATCTCGTAGGTTTAGTACTAGATTTCCTTTTAAATGACCAATTTTAACACTATTTTATTCATAAACATAAATACGTTGTGGTGGATGATTAATATTTTGATGAAAACCTAAATAGACTAACCACATTTATGTTAGCTATGTTGGATTGCAAAGGAATATTGTATGGTGGAGTAGGCGTTTGTCCCTTTTATGGTATTGAATTTTGATTAAATTTGTTACCCATCATGAACTATGTGAAGCTTTTTTGGGTTTTAATTGAATTTTGATTACAAAGATCAGTTGCTTGACTAGCATCTCTCTACACATGTGAGGTAGATGTATCACTTACATCAGCTTCATAAGACAAATGCATATTTTAATCCATACAATGCTGCAGTTTTTTCTTTTAACCGTAAGGGACAAATTTACTAAGATAATTGTTTTTGTGGAATACTGTTTCTAGAAAAGTTTTAGAAGAACGAAAAAAATAAAAATAATATATTTATAAGAATTAACAACTTATTAAACCCAATAAATAATTTAAAAACTCAGATTAGATAATTATTTTCATACTACTAACCAAAGAAGATCAATCTTAAATGAGATGATTCAAATTTCTTCGAAAAATAGTTGTATAAAATTGATTCGAATACTACTCAAGTAATTAACATTCACAGTTGTACATATTACATATAAAAACCACAACTAACTCACGTTAAATTATCTTAAATATCAATAAAGAAATTCAATTATTTTACAATCATCATTAATAACAAAAACAGTTTATTTTGACGACGACGACAACAACAATAATAAGAACAACAACAATAATAATAATAATAATAATTTTTTGAAGAAGGCAAACTAGCTCACCAAATTTAACATCAAAGATAATTGAACATGATATCTTAAGTAATAACGAAAACAATTTATTTTGACGACGGCGACAACAACAATAATAATAAAAATAATAATAATTTTTTGAAGAAACCAAACTAACTCATCAAAATTGACATCGGAGAAAATCAAATATGATACCTTAAGAGGAGCACACTACAATGTCTAAAGCCAATATCACTGACTAAACCAACCGATGTCGGTTAATGATTAAAATATATTTTATTTTGTTAGGAAACATTATTATACTCGATTACATATTTTAACATGCATTCTTAAACTTTAGAAAAGACTCGTGTCAATTCATTTAAGCACCCTCGTGTAACCTATCAATTTTTGAATGAGATGTTTTAGATATTTTCCAAGAATATATGTTCAAAATGATTCAAAACTTTTTCAACTCAAATGATTAATCTCTACGTAACGAAAAAATGATTAATCTCTACGATTACACATTTAAAAATCACAACCAACTTTCATTACATTATCATAAATATCAAAATATTTTTTAAAATAAACAATTATTATTATTATTATTTGACCAAAAAGTAGGATAATATTACTTTTGAAACCATCATAAATGATAATAAAATTTTATTTTGACCAAGGTAACAATAATAATACTGTTATTATAATACAAATAACGTCGTTGCTCAAGTTTGAATTCATAACCAAATATTTGTTAGAATATAAAAGACTTTTTTTTTTTATTACACATATAAAAATCACAACCAACTCTCAATACATTATCAAAATTATCAAAACATTTTTTTTTAAAAGCCATTATTATTATTATTATTTGACTAAAAAGTAAGGTAATATTATTTTTGAAACCATCATAAATAATGAAAAAAATATATATTTTGACCAAGGTAATAATAATAATGCTATTGTTATAATACAAATAACAATGTTGCTAGACTGTAAAAGACCTATATTATCTCATTTAAGCGCTCTTGATTAACCTACTAATGTAAAAATTATTCAAAGCCCTTTAAACTAAAATGATTAACCTCCACAGTTGGGCACATAAAAATCAGAAACAACTCGCATCAAAGCATAATAAATATTACATTTTTTTAATTTAACATAATATTATTTTTTGACCAAAAAATAGTATTCATTAATACAATAAATTTTCCTTTGACTTAGTCAAAATAAAAAAATTTCCTTTGACTAAGGTAATAAAAAATACTATTATATTCAACATTTTTTGACAAACTATTATTATATTATTTAGATCCAATTATTTATTAATTATTCTCATCATACATCCTCTTATCACTATTATAACTAAAAATTCATTTTTTTGATTCATTGAATAAATAATGTATGTGGTCTCTCATTTATGAAACGAAACTAGAAAATAATTTTTTTTACTTATAATAGTGACCAGAGAGTTTAGTTTTTCTATAAATCTCATCCAATAAAAAGACCAATGTATTTTTTCTCTATGTCTTTGATTCGATCAAAGTTTCATGTAGTATAGAAGAAGATGATGAAAAATTCAACGATCCTAGAAAATGGAGATCTTCTTTTCTCTTCTTGTCTGGAAACATGTGATAAAGTTTAACCCTTGCTTGTTGGATATCTAGTTTAGCTTTAGCTGCATTAGCTTGTGAACCCCCTCGTTGCAGGTATGAATTTCTAAATTCATTCTGAACAACTGATATGTATGGATACTGAAAATATCTTGGTGCTTTGTTCTGAGTTGCGGTTGACATCTTAATTACTTGTCGCACTTGATTTTATGTTTCTAAAGAGACCTGAATCATATCCATCGGAGGTTCAAGGAAGAAGTTGTTGTCGGGTCTTTCTAGAACCTCCAATGGGTATGACTCAGGTCTTAGTTTACACATAACCAAACGACATTAGTAATTAAGATGTCAACCTCAGAACAAGGCACCAAGCCGATTGCAGTATCCATTTTTTGACCCCAGAATCATCTTTTTGCATCTCTTTTCCTCTTTTTTTTTCAATCTAAACAAGCGGTTTGCACATATATCAAGTTTTTTCTTGTGTTTTTTTTTTTGTGATTTCATCATCTGAGTGCGGTGTTATGTTTGTTGTTGTTTGATTTCGCATCTTGTTGCGGTGTTCATTTGATTTCTACTGAAAGATCAGCTTCAGTCAATTACAGATTCAATCAATGATTTGAGTGTCAAAGTTGCAGATCTGAAAGTTTGGGTATTTCGGTGACTTATATTTTATCATAATATTTGTAGGCATTCAACCGTTGTATGCTAACTAGGATGTTGTGAGTTTGTTCTCCTACACATGTTATTATATCTAATGTACTATATCTATTTGAATGAAAGAATATCGTTTTGTTTTTGTAAAAAAAAAAACGACACTTCCTCCGTCTCATATCATGTGTCCTCTTTCCTATTTTTTTTTATCTCAAATTATCTCTCTTTTACAATATCCATATTTTTTTTATCTCAAATTATTTTTCTATTTTATAATATCAATACAACATTTGTTTTTTCAACTAACACACTCTTATCCCTGACCATAATTTTAAAAAAAAAGAAGTTAAATTAACCCACATAAAATTTGAGGAGGAGCACACTTACAGATCAATCAATAACAACCCAAGTGAGGTATCCTCGGACTATAATTAATAAAAGTGTTTTTTTTGTCAAGATTAATAAAAGTGTTTTAGTAAATTAATCATATTTAAACATTAATTGTTTCTTTAATAAATGGTTAAATGTATCATTTCCATTAGCTTTTTAACTTAGCTGACGGTGGCATCGTCAAAGGCGACAAACTGTTTGCTTTATAAATATCAAGAGCCTTTTGACATAGCTTCTTAGAATCATCAAACTGCAGTGCTTAAACATGTGAGTCAGCTACATACAAACACTTCTCACCGAATTCTCAATATTTCTCATCATTGCATAAGTATCATCTAATTTCACGCACCCTGCAAACTTAGTTTGTGCGTGATCTTCAGTCTAGATTGGAAAACCAGAACTGAACACTTAATAACAACATCAAGAGCCAATTATCACTTTGAAATTCTTCTAATTAAGTGCTTATAGAAAAAGTGTTTATCATAAATTATCCTGAATAGGTTGTAAAAATTTGCTGAAAGATACTTTACCAACATGTCTATATGATGTTTCCTGAAAGATATTCCATAATGATCCTTCCTTTTATCATTTATAGTGAAGTAAATTAAGCTGAGTCAACTTAAGTTGCATAATATTGTATTTTGAATCTTCGGAAATATGTAATATCCACACATACTATATCCTTAAAAATTATACTAAACTTAATATTAGCAAATAGAGCAATCGTGGTTAAATGTATTTTCTAGGTTTATCTGTCTGTGAAAATAACAGAACAGTCACGGACCAGCAGCAGAATGGTGTCATTATGCAATGTAAAAGGCCAGAGTTAAGGACCTTGAATGTAATATGGATGCTTTGTTTGAAGGTAAAAACAACTTCGGTTGCGGCATGTGGATCAGGGAGTTATGGTTCAAGCATGGGTGGTTTTACCGCCCGGCGACCCCGGGCACTTGCCCTGACTCAATCGGTACTTTCTTTATATATGACACAAACAATAGCCCATTAACCCACTTAAAATATTTTCTTGGGCAAAATCTAAAAATTCTCACACGCAAATAGGTCACGGAAAATACATTTATCTCCTAATTTTATTTAGCACACTAATGGCGGATTCATCTCCCTTATTTTAAAGGGTTAATTGTTCAAACTAATACTGTAATATACATTATGTCTGAAAAATGACCCTGAAAAATACAGAACATGTATTCTAGCATTGTAACTTTAATTTCTTCTTATTTTTGACCACCCTATAATATACGCGTCTAAAAATGTGACGTATAGGTTGAATTTTTTCACTATTTTATCCATATATGTTTAGCAAGTTAAAATATAGCTTTACGCAAAAAATTAAATTTTTTCGACCAAGGACAAATTAATTATGAATTTTTATTCTCCCATAATTATGAATTTCTTAAACAATTTATAATTAATTTGTATCTAGTTGAAAAACTACAAAATTTCATTGTGAAAGTTCTTATCATGTTCTAGTCATGCCTGCAAAATTAGGAAACTAAATTTGACATGTGAGTATACGCTTACTCGGAACAAAATTTCAATTTTGCACGTTTTGGTTGAAAAATCAAAATAAATTTAAACGACTTTGAAATGCTATGAAACTTTAAAGATCCTTTTTATGTATTTTTATAGATGTCTCTTCAAATAATGAGCTCAAAATTCGATTTATAGGTCAAAGTTTCCGTTGTTTTGTTTTTTGAGTTTTTGACACTTTAAAAATTCATAATTAATTTGTCATTTTTGTCGAAAATTTATAATTTTTTTGTGTAAAATCATATTTTAACGTTTTTAACACGCCAGTAAGAAATCATGAAAAAAATTCAATCTCTTGATTGCATTTTGTAACTTCGCGTATATTACAGGGTTATAAATAATAAGAATCTGGAATTACAAGGTCAGAATATGTGTTATTTAATTACAAGGTCAATTTTCAGACTTCACGTACTCCCTCCGTCTCAAAGTATAAGCAAAAAAAACTCATTTTCTTTGTCCCAAATTATAAGCAAAAAAGACTAACTTTTATCGTATTTAATTATGTTTTTTCAAAAAATTATCTTTTTCAAAGGAAAATTAAATGCAAAGTGCATTCAATTTGCTCTCTTTTTTATTTTCTCTATAATCAACTACCAATGAAAATTGTTTTTACATCTTC
>Ga0228710_1005714_pt1 | contig 19210 bp, 7 predicted proteins | sample MedpolnodulmetaG_FD_177995 | JGI IMG/M metagenome (GOLD analysis project Ga0228710, IMG submission 177995) | Root nodule microbial communities from Medicago polymorpha collected in Santa Monica, California, United States - pink nodules | ecosystem: Host-associated > Plants > Roots > Nodule...
TTTTAAAACCCCACCCCCCCCCCCCCCCCCAATTTTTTTTTAGAATAAAGATTCGATAGAAGAAATTATACCTGTGGGGGCCTTGAAGAAGAAAAGAAAGTAAACTAGGAGAGATGATAAGACAAATTTCAGGAGAATCAGACAACCACCAAATGAAAGAAATTTTCTTTTCAAGTTCGACAATCTAGAAGTAATATTATTCAGAATCGGTTTCCAAAAGTCCAGCCTCAACGGATCCCCCTATAGGCAGCCCCAAATACACAAAAGCAAAGTCTCCCACACGACAATTCAAAACCATAACAGCCTCATGCAGCCAAGAGTCGGAAACATTTACTCCCGTCAACATGATTTTGTAGAAATTAACCTTCAGACCATACACTTGTTCAAAAATCATCAAAACAGCTCGCATAGAGCGCACGTTCAACTAGTTTTTTTCACCAATTATCAATGTATCATCAACGAATTGAAAATGTGACAGATATAAGGCATTGTCACGCCCCACACAGTAGCCTCTAAACAACCCCGCCTCTAATAACGACATCATGAGGACATTTAAACCTTCATAAGCCAACAAAAAGGAACGGAGAAAGAGGATCACCCTGACGAAGTCCACGTTATATAGGAAATTCCTCTGTAGGGCACCCATTAACCAACACCGAAGCTGAAGTCGTTCCGACACATTCAGACATCCATTTCCTCCATAGAGTCGGAAAATTCATTTTCTACATAATCGTATCCAAATATTTTAAATCCACTGAATCATAAGCCTTTTTGAAATCCACTTTAAAAAACAGCATTTTCTTTTGAAGGGGATGTGCCTCATCTACCGCCTCATTCACCACCAAAATACCATCCAAAATCTTTTTGCCTTTAACAAAAGTTGACTGTGAATCTGAGACAACACGTCCAATAACGACACGTAGTCTATGTGCAAGAATCTTGGCCAGCACCTTATATATACAACCCACCAAGGATATAGGTCGAAAATCATTTTCAAAATTTGTTTTTATTGATCATTTTCAAATTTTAAACATTAGCTATTGTTTTATGGGAATGCTAATGAGTATCTTTAGGTTATTGGTTAATATTATAAGAAGTATTATGTTGGTCACTATTATAAGAGAAAATTTATTTTTTTAAGTTAACTTAATAAATGTTGTATCTTGTTAAAGACATAACCATACAATTTCCAATGCAAAAGTTGCTACTTTTAGATGCTTAAACAATGCCCTTAGGGTACTTGTTAGCATTTTCCTTAGTTTGTATATTAGAGATTTGATACATTATTTATTGAATGAACATAGACAATTAACTTTCTCTTATCATAGAGACCGAAGGCAGGCAGCTTAGTAAAAAAATGGTGTAATTATTGCTAAGACAAAAATAAAAAATTATATTTTCAAGAAAAAGTTTCCTTTAATTGATTCATTAACCAATGCACTTAAAACACTCGTTAGCAAGACTCTTGTTTTATATAGAAAATAGTTGGAATAAAATAATAAATAGTTAAGAATACTATAAAAAAAAATGATTACATTAAAAATAAAAAAACATGTTTTTTTTGTATGTGTAAATAACTAAAAATAAATGTTAAGTAGTTGTCTCTCTCAAGGTGATCTCTTCATTGTGTTTCTGTGAGGGTGGTTTTGGGACAATCTTTGATTTAAAATCACACCTCATCATTTCTTCTTCTTATTATTTTAATTTAAATAATTGATTTTCACATAGATCTAAGGTTTTTTTCTTCGTGATTTCTTCGTCTGAGTGCGATATTGTGTTGTTCGTTGTCTTTATGATTTTGTTTGATTTCATGTCATGTTGTGGTTTTCGTTTGATCCCCATTAAAGTATGGGGAAGCGGGAGCTGAGGGGGGTTGGTTTGGCGAGAGGGTGTCGAGAGTACTAGGAGATGGGAAAAACACTTTTTTTTGGTTTGATAATTGGGTAGGAGATGTTCCCTTACGTAGGAGGTTTGGTCGTCTTTTTGATTTAGCGACAAATAAGTTAGTTACGGTGGCTGATATGTTTGACTTAGGGTGGGAGGAGGGCGGTGAGGCGTGGAGGTGGAGGAGACGGTTATGGACATGGGAGGAAGAGATGTTGGCGGCATGTAGACTATTACTTGATGGTGTTTCTGTGCAGGCTAATATTATTGACAGGTGGCAGTGGGATCCCGATATACATGATGGCTACACGGTGCGGGGTGCTTACCAGATTCTGACAGATTCAGCTTCTTTCACAATCGACACAACCAGAGATCTAGTGTGGCATAAGCAGGTTCCCTTGAAGGTTTCCATCGTGGCTTGGCATTTGCTGAAAGACAGGTTGCCGACCAGGAGCAACCTTCATCGCCGCGGTATTCTATCGGTCGAGGAAGTTTCGTGCGTGGCAGGCTGCGGCCAAGTGGAGTCAGCGTCCCATTTGTTCATTCATTGTGATGTTTTCGGAACGTTATGGCAGCATATCAGGGCTTGGATTGGTGTGTCTGGCGTGGACCCTCTCAACCTAATTGATCATTTCTCCCAATTTATACATTATTCAGGTTCCTCAAAGACTCGCCGCTTGTTTCTCCAACTGCTATGGCTACTCTGTGTGTGGCTGATTTGGGGAGAACGTAATAACAGGATCTTTAACAACGTCGAAACGCCTATTATTCAGCTTTTAGATAAAGTTAAATTTCATTCTTTGTGGTGGCTAAAAGCGGGCAACATTACGTTTGTGTATGGCTCTCAGAGCTGGTGGTCGGACCCTATGCGGTGCTTGGGCCTTGACTGACCATAGCCTTGTATATATCTTGTATAACTCTTTGTTGGTAGGGGTGTTCTCGGAGGTACGCCTTGTACTAATGAGACTACATCGCCTTTGTTAATATATTCCATTTTGATTTCTTCAAAAAAAAAAGTTTCAGTCAATTAAAGATTAAATTAATGTTTTGAGCATCAACATCGTAAATCTGAAGAATTGAGTATTACGATCATTAATTTTATCATATTATTATTTGTAGGTATTTGTCGTTGTATGTTATTAACATGATTGTCGTAAGTGTGTCAAGAGATTTATCATTTACATTTTTAGCAATGTTAAATTTATGATTGTATTTGATATATTGTAATTTTTTGCTTTTTAGTAAAAAAAAAAAACCAAACTAAAAGTAATGACAGATGAATTGCTTTGGGGAGGTAACCAAAAGAAATTGCTTTGGGGAGAGAAAAAATGACACGTGACCAACTTTTTTTTATTAAAATAATAGAATGGCTGACTTTAATTGGATCAAGTAGTATTTTATATGTATTTAATACTAATATTTTTTTTTCCAGAATATTTAATACCAATAATTGAACATGGGGGATGTACAGATTACATTAATTTTCAAACATTGACATATTTCAATATTATTTGTTGAGTTCATGGAAACATTACAATAATTTTCAAACATTGACATATTTCAATATTTTTTTTTTTAAGAATTTGACATATTTCAATATTATTTGTCGAGTTCATGGTTTTGGTAGCTGTATCACAAATATTAATCCATGTCATATACTCCTAACTTAGGATACTATTATCATGTTCTAACATTTGACAACAAAACTAGTTTTTCTTGTAAAAAATAAAAATAAAAAATAAATTTATTGTTCCTAAACACATATCGGTTTTGTTAGTTGTGTCACAAATATTAATCCATGTCATATAACATTGATCCTAATCATATCAGTTTCCCATTGTTGCAATAAAGTGCAGCTAGGTTATAACTCAATTCAACCGCATGAATATTCATTCTTGTGTGGTGTGGAGTCAAAATTAATCAAACACAATAATTTATAAAAAAAATTGTGCATTGTGGGACAATCAAACAAACTCTATAGAAAATCTCATAACCAAATAAACTCAAACCGAAACCACAAAAAATTGTGTTTGGTTCAGATGAATTTTGACCTTTTTTTAACTCAACTGAATGGTTCGTTTCGATTTGTGGTTTCTATTTTAAACAATCGAACTAAACCAAATTAAACCGCAACGTAAGAGACCTAATTTCAATCTAACCCAATACTCAACATGATGTGTTTCTTATTTATGCATGATATGTTTCTTATTTTGATGTAATGCTACATGCTAACGGTAACTTAAGCATGATATGTTTCTTATTTTGTGTTTGTTTTCCTATCAAATTACAGAATGAAAAAATTACAAGTTTGAGTATTATTTGTTATTTTTAGAAAATTCGTTAAATATTAAAAGTGGGAAAAAATCAGTGACATTTTAAAATATGAAAAAAAAACTAATTGTATCAATCTAAAACTATTATTAATTCACTACAATTCTCACATAGGAAAATGTATGTAACTTTTTATGTTCTCCTAGTGGAACATGAAGCATAAAAACTAGTAATACTTTCAGCTGTGTGTTTTCTCGCAAAAACACTGAATCAATCTGACTAATCCAAACTGTATTGGTTTGGTTTAGTTTGATTCAATTTTGTTTTTAAAAGCAAACCCCAAATCACATATTCTTTTTTCTTGCGGTTGAAATGACTTTTAACTTCGAAATTTAACTAAACCGCACCGTAAACACATGTGTCCCAAGTTTCTAAGCCATATAAGTTGGGGTTTCTTGGCTCAACATTAGATTTATTTATACTCTTTTTGGGTCGATCAACTCTTTTCATGATTGAGGGATTAGTTTGTACATTTGTAGATAAATGTCATAATTGTAGACCATTTATTGATAAAATGATATGTGAACAATAATGCTAGTAACATATATTTTAACATTCTTTTTAACATTCACTCTCTTATTACTCCATCTGTCCCTATAAAATAGTGGAATTCATGTTAAAATGAATGTTGCTAAGAATAAGTACGTAGTCAAAAAGTACTTTCTTGAAATCAATCCGTGACAAATTAGTTACAATTAGTAATGACCCTTTTATTGGGGAAATGTTAGATTAGAGTTTCAATTTTCTAAACCTTTCATTATAAATAAGTTGTTTTTTAATTGTTTATGCTAGTTGAATAAATACATTGTTCTGATTTGTCTTACATGAATCATCCAACAATCCCCTTATATTTACATCACAATGTAACCACCGTTGGTAACTTCCTAACACAAACTAAATATGCAACTTCCTAACACAAACTCCATATAATAACTAACAAGTAACCATGCATATATTTATCTGCCGTAATAGTTATTATTTGAAGTTATTCACAAATAATGATATGGATACAAAATAATGACATGGAACATGTTTTATTCTACTGACTAGTGTCAGCTCAATAGCACATCATCAACGAGAGTACCATATCATAAACGTTGAGGGGGTGCCCTAAAAACTTTCCGTGTGTATAAAAGGGCACTAAAACTTAGTTTTAGAATTGAGGGAAAAAAACTAATTTTGATCAATATAGTCGATTATAAGTGCATGTAAACCTTGTAAATTTTAATCTTTCACAAAAACAAATGATACATTAAGCTCTCAAATTTATTTGTGTAATTTGGTGGGGAAATTATTTCTTTTGAATAAACTAATATTTGTTATTAGATGTTTTAAATATTAACTTATAAAAGTGGTATTATGGTGTAATTTGATTTGGATACGTAAAAAAAAGTTTTACACCTTCCATGCTTACAAATTAATCTCTTATTTTAATTTCTTCATAAAGATGGATAACCACTCAAATATTGACACCAGGATCTATTATCACCACAAACTTTTCCTCGTAAGCATTCGTACGTGTGATGGGTGTTGATTGGTTTCTTCTCATTATTATTTTTATTTATAATTTCACTATAGAAGATTTAAAATCGAGACTAAAATATTTACTTTATGCAGTCGAGTCTTGACAAATAAAAAGAATGATTGAAAAAAACACTTCGGGCGGCCTATGACGCCCTCAATCTTGAGTTTAATTTCATTGTTCAGTTTAGTTAATTAATTTAACATCTAATGAAGAACATAAAAGAAAACATCTAATGACTGATGTCAAAGACTAAACTAACTATTAAATGTGAAAATGATAATTAAGTATTATAAGCAAGGACAGAGATAATAACATAAGTATGTCAGGTTTGTTCCTTTCAATAAAAACTATGAAATATTTCTTCTTTAACAAATTATTTGTCGGCGTCAATCTTGTCCCTTTTTAATAAATTAATTGTTGGATATAATAATTTTCACTCAATGAATGCATGTCCATTTTAGGAAGGTCATAAATCCGTTTTTTTTTTTTTGGTTACAACATAAATCGGCTTTTGATGTTGCTCAAAGAGCCAATCAATGGATGACGTAATACCTATTATATTAAATAATAATATTTAACACTTAGAATGCACCATTTTATTCATGCCACTTGTTATGTGATCTATATGAAAATTATAAGGATAAACAAAAATAAAATATACAACGAGCATATGATAGAGAGAGCGGCTTATCCACGAGGGGCATAACCCTGGTTAGTAGGTGCCACGATGGCAAAAAAGTTATAAACAAAATGAATTAAGGTTCTATTTCTAAAGGTCACGTAGTTTTTTTTTGTCAGATAATCTAGTGGCTAGAATTCACCTTATAATGTGAATAAATGAGGTGTCTGAGATTCGAACCCCGTCATCTGCATATAATAATGCATTGTCCTACCAACTGAGTTATGCTCACAGGACAAGGTCACATAGTTATTTTAGAGAAATGCTAACGAATATTCTAAAACATTTTTTAAGAACTTTAAATAATAATTTTTTATGAAAAATTGTGTATTTGATACATCAAAAATTGAAGTGTTAAACTTGTTTAAAGAATAATTTTTTAATTGAAAAACTTTAAAGAGTGTCTTTAATGCACTCGTTAGCAAGACCTTCATTTTTAGTGGCGAAAAGAATTTCATTTTATTGAAGTGATACTAAAAACTCTGACCAAAAAGAAATGACATTAATGATAATTTTATTGAAGGAATTGAAATTCAGCACATTAAGGTTATAACATTGAACTCTTTGCGACGAAACTAACACTTTAAATGTAGGTCTTACATAAATAGGTTGTTACATAAATAGGTTGCTTCATTGGTGGGAAGTTTTAAGAAAGAGATATATATTGACATTTGTCTATAAAAATATGATAGTTTACGCAGAATAATTTATAGTGTTATTGTTTATAGATATACAAAATGACAATAATCACTTAAAGAGTTTCATCATTTTTTGTGGTTTAAAGTGGTTATGTTAAAGGTGAAAATATTTGTCTGACGTCTCTTTCTGAATAGACTTGCTACAAAGGATAATTTGTGAAAGGAATGTCCTTGATGTTTTCCTTGTGTTTTGCGCGGCTTTTTGTGGTGAGGTAGAGGACAGGGACAATTTGTTTTTTAAGTGCGACCACTACGGTCGATTGTGGCTCTTGATCTCGCATTGGCTTGGTATTATTACGGTTTTACACGGCGACTTAAATATTCATGCTAACCAGTTTTGTGCTCTATGAGGCTTTTCAAAAAACTCTAGGGCAACTTTTACTATTATTTGGATTTCGGTCTTATTTGTTATTTAGAAAGACCGCAATAGGAGAATTTTTCAAAATCACATTGATCAGCTTGCAGCTCTTCTTGAAAAGGGTTAAACTCCAAACGTATTGGTGGTTGAAAGCGAACTTCATTACGTTTGATTTTGATTATCCTTTTTGGAGGCAAAACCTCTTATGTTGTTTACAGGCCTTTGTGTAATGTCTGTTTTTGTTCAATGACTGTTTCTAGCCTTACTGTATTGTAATTAACACTTTTTCAGCTCCCTCCGGCACGTCTTGTGCTTGTGGGACTGCTTGTGATACTTATTTTCATATTATGTCCTTTATTATGTATTTCTTTATCTTTTTTCAATTTTTTCAATTTGTGTTTTCCATACATTAACGAAGGATATTTTTGTAAAACAACACACAATTACTCTTTCATATACAACATTAATTACATATCTTAATGGGACTCTTTCATATACAACATTAATTACATTTCTTAATGAGAGATTAGTCACTTTAGTCCCTGAATAGGAAATGAGTCGTCATTTTAGTCCCTGAATGCAGATAAATTGCAAAATAGTCCCTGAATGTAGACTTTGTTGGTCAATTTAGTGCTTGAATGCATACTCCGTTAGTCAATTTAGTCCCTGAATGTAGACTCCGTTAGTCACTTTAGTCCCTGAAATTGACTAACAAAATCTACACTCAGGGATGATTTTGCAATTTCTCTGCATTTAGGGACTAAAGTGACCACTCCTTTCCCATTCAGGGACTAAAGTGACTAATCCTCCTTTCTTAATTTATGTGTGTTTGCTAGAATGACATATAAAGTAAAACGGAGAAAGTATTATAGTACATTGTTTAATAACAAAGTTTCTATCATAAATTTATTCGTATTTCTTTTCGCTAATTTATAGTATTTTCAAGACTTTATTTTATATTTTAAATAGTGTTTGAACTCTTGACCCAAAAAAAAAAAATTGGCGTTGGAATTATGATGTGTTTCTTTCATTTTTATTCTCATTATTTTAAACTAGCGAAAAAGATGGGCACTCACGTGTCTGTCTTTCCATTTTTTTGTTGCGCTAACGTTTGAAAATTTTGAATGATATTTTTTTATGAAATTTTGATTTTGATTAAAGGTAAAAATATAAATGTTTTTGCTTTCAAATTATAACTAATCATGATAATTTATTTCAACAACACCAACAATATAACAAAAAATAATAATTTAAATTCTTTTTTTTAACGACACAAAGAACAATTTTTATTATATAAAAAGTTTTGGGTCGAGCCTAATTGTAAGTCAAAGAAATGGGGTAAATGGGTGTCTAAGGACTATAAGCATGACGGAAGAAGAGATTGGAGGGTCTAGATTGACTCAAAATTATTCATTCCGACCATTAAGTTGTGCTCAAAGTTTAAAGAGGTACTTACGGGCCACTTGTCAAAGAGGTGAATACATTGACAGCGGAAGTTAAACTCGTTAGTCAACCCATTATCAATTGAATCAACTTTCATTGACGGTATGACTTGTTTTATTATGTTGTATATATAATGCTAAAGTCTATCCACCCTGTAATTGCTTATATGCTAGAATATGGCAATTACATTGCATCACATCTTGTGATCGGTAAGCTGTATCAATATATCTGACCTGCTGGCTTCTAAAATTTTGTAAAAAATTGGTTACTAAAAATCATAGGCTCGATATCTTAAAAAAAAAGTTAGAGAGACTCAAGTTTTTTTTTGGTTTATAATAAAACCAAACTTTATCAAGTATCAACAGACACTCGATTTCAGACCAGCTGTATAAGTTGATTCTCTATCCTCAAAAGTTGACTTAAAATAAAGTATATGATTTTATTAGAAAGATTCACTATTTTTTTGGTTCTAACTTCTAAGAAATATTGACTTTTATTATGCAAATATACACTACAGTAGCAGGGTTGATGATTTCATTTTGTTTTTGTTGGCGTGCTTCATGTCAAGACTACAAGTTCACATGTTATTCGGCTACAAATATAAAGTTCACGTGTTGGTGATCACCTGTAAGGTATTGATTGAAATAGAGAACTTTTACGACACACTCACAAAGTAAGGTGTACTGGGACTCTCGTTTCATAATTTTAAATGATTATTTGTCAATATTTATATTTTATAGAACATTATTTCATAAGAAAAAAATATCATTTCATTATTTATAAGAATCATAGTAATTTTTTTTTACGTAAAAAATAATGAATGTTCTCAATTATAAGTGACGAAAATTCAAAAAATAATAATTTTATTTTGTTGACATTTTGGATGAATAAGATTTAGTTATTATAATTATAAATGATAAAAAATAATATTTTTCTTCAAAAAAACAACTCATTTAACTATTAATTTAAAGAAAAAATGTACCGGTACACTCAAATATATTGGATGTACCATACAATTTGTCCTATTATTATGGTTTTGGTGGATATATATAGTTAGCTAGTTTTTTTTTTTCTTCCCCTGGTTTGCTAGCTAGTTTAGCGTTGAAAATGAATTAACATATGTGATATTCTTTTTATGAGGGAACATAAGTGACATTCTATATAAAGGAAAAAAAAACTGAAAATAATAATGCGTCGTTTCTCACAAAAAAGGAAAACAATAATGCGTAGTTGTGGCATTTGCTACGATACATGTGTTGTGATACTTGTAGATTTCTCTAGATGTGGGGAAGTTCTTATCTAGGGTAGGGACTTTTAGGCATGATTGGCAAGAATGAAATTACGAATTGTTTGGTTCTTATGAAAGTGCTCGAGGGAAGATTGATTTACCGGTAGGTTTGTGTGAAACACAATCATGTATTGATAATGTCTTAATTAATTATATGATAATAAAATCATTGAAAAGAAATGTTAACGTGGTTTAATAGCAGTTTTGGCATCCTTAAGGCAATATATTAAGAGGGATCTTCTACGGTATACCTCATAAATTGAGGTTTACCGGTACTCTTCCTTCATAAATTGATAGCTTAACAAATATTTTAGGAAATAAAGAACGATTTGTTAAGGTTTATATTTTATAAAACATCATTTCATAAGAAAAAACATAATTTCAATGTTTATAAGAATCATATTAAATTTTTAACATTTTCTCATAAAAAATAATCAATATTCTTCGTTTTGAGTAATAAAAATAAAAAAAAATTAAATTTTATTTCGTCGACGCTTTTGATAAATAAGATTTAATTTTTATAATTGTCAATGATAGAAAACAATTATTTTTCTTCAAAAAAACAACTCATTCAATTATTAATTTAATGATTTGGTGTACCGGTACACTCAAATATTTGGGTGTACCATAAAATTTGCCATATTAAGATACTAAAAGTGGAAATTATAATATTGAAAATTGTGCAAATTTAATTCACAAAAATTGAAATTTAATTTTGCACAATAAAGATTTATTTTTTATGAAAACCTTAACATGTCATGTGCGCTAACATAATAATTGATTCTAGTTTACTTTTTATGCAAATTTAATCTACTTTTTAACACTAAATAAACAAACTTGAAAATTGACGCAAATTAAGGAGGAGATGCTATTTTTATACGGTAGTAGAACTACTAACTTGATTTGATCAAAAAAAAAAACTACTGACTTGATTCCATTCCCCTTCAGGTGTGTTTGTTTCAAGTTATATTTGTAGATTTCTGATAATAAAATCATTAAAATACATATGCCTATGTTTGTTACAAATTTATTAAATTTTATTCCCGGGGAGTTCTACGGTGCAGTCAAAAAATTGACTTTTTTGAAAAAGTTATTTTATTTAGCCAATAGTATAACTTTGATGGTAGATGGACCATTCTAAGTTTAAACTTTTCCTTATTACAAATTAGTCCTCATAGAAAACATAAACTACTTTTGCTTATTGTTTTTTCTTCCACTTTTACCCTTAATAATTTATCAAAAAGTCATTCTTAAACTTTTATAATTTAATTACACTTGTATAAAACTGGACATTAGTGTATTGAAACATTTATACATTCATTTATTTTTATATGTTATTATAAGCTCAAACCTAAATTATAAATAAATTTATATGCTCATGATCACCCTTATTTATATGCTCACCCTTACTCTTATTATTTTATATGCTAATCATTACTCTTATTTTTATGCTCACCCTTACCCTTATTATTTTACAGTGAGTAATGCATATACATAGATAATAACATACAAACTATAACAAAAATAATAATAATATACAAATTATAACCAAAAAAAGATAATAACTTCACCAAAAAAGTCATTCTCACGACTTCATCGTAGAATTTTTCTTTATTTCTAGGTATAAAATGTTCTTGGGAATAGAAAAGTTTTCCTGAAGAAAAAGGTGGAAATAAAGTTCCCATGAAGATGAGAATAAAATTATGTGCAATTATCTATTATAATCCCTATTTTTAAGGTTTCTTGGAATATATAAAGTTAACCAAACATATTTTTTTTAAATACATTAGAATAAAATACTCATCTTTATATTTCTTCCATTTTCTCATTCCTTTTTTTTCAAGTCCCTCCCCTCCCTTCCCCTTTAAACTCACAAACAAAACCTTAATAACTAAGGATACAAATAATAAACTAACACTAACTAATTCTACTCAAAATAGCAAAATAAGAAAGCTTTATTTGACACTCCCCCTCAAGCTGGACTATGAACATCTAATAGTCCTAGCTTGGATCCTAATCTGCCAAAGAGAGGACCATACATGGGTTTTGTGAACATATCTGCAACCTCGACAGAAGATGGTACAAGAAATAACTTGATAATTAAGTCCTTGATTTATATTTTCCCTTATGATGTGACAATCTATCTTAGTATGTTTGCTCCTTTCATGGAAAGATGGAATATTGTGTGCTAGATAGATGGCTGACTTGTTATCACAATATATGGAAGCTGGTGTAATGAGATGAACACCGAGGTCATGCAGTAGGGAGTGCAGCTGCAATAGGGTCAATGCCATCAAGAAGATCAAGGGAGGATTTCCTTTGGTTTATAAGAATACCATTAAGAGGCCTAGAAATTTCTAAACCAAGGAAATATCTTAGATTACTCAAGTCTTTTATTTTAATACAATTATCAATATATAGCTTAACATATTGTATTTCAATGGAATTATTTTCTACAATAACAATATCATCAACATAAATAAGAATAACATTAAATGTAGTTGAATTAATCTTTATGAAAAGGGAAGAATCAGCACTAGATTGTGTATAACCAATGGATTTTAAAGAACCAGAAAATTTTGAGTACCATTGCCCACTATATCCTGTTTTAATCCATACAAAGATTTATTCAACTTGTAAACTTTATGCCTAGAACCAGTAGAATTATTAAGATGCAAACCATGAGGAATATTCAAATAAACTTCTTTATGTAGATCACCATGAAGAAAAACATTGTTAAAATCAAGTTGTTACAAGAACCAATTTATAATGGCAATTAAGGCTAATAAAGTTCTTACAGTAGTTGATTTTGCAAGTGGAGAAAAGGTATAAAAAAATCAACTCCCTCTAATTAAGTGTACCCTTTGACAACTAATCTAGCTTCATATCTGTCAATGGTGCCATCTGCAAAATATTTAACTTCATAGACCCATTTTCAACCAATGGGTCTCTTTTACTTGTTGGTTAATGAAGATCCACTAAAAAAATCTAGATCAACATTATAGCCAGAAATATAAGGATTTGTACTTGCAAGTTTGTTAGAAGATAATTCAGAAAAAGGAAAAACATTTTTATAGAAAATAACATTTCTAGAAACCAAAAAGTCATGAGAGGTAGTATCACAAAGTAAGTAACCTTTTATACCTTTGCCTATAACCCAAGAAAACAAATTTTCTAGCTCTCTTATCAAACTTTGTTATGTGATTATAAAGAGTAGTGACATAGGCAAGGCAACCAAAAGTTTCCAGGTGCATTAAAGTAGGAGTTTAGTTAAAAAGTGAGGCAAATGGAGATTTATTGTGTAAAATAGGACTAGCCAATCTATTAATGATGTGATTGTGGATGATATGTTGAGTACTAAAGTGTCATAAAGATTTTGGTATTTTAGATTGAAAGATAAGTGATCTTGCAACATTTACAATATGTTGATTTTCCTTTCAACAATATCAGGAGCGTGCACTAACTAATACTACTCAAAACAGAAAAATAAGTTATATTTGACAACAAGTGAGAATGCACTACGGATAAGTTTTTAGTTGATTTTTGTTGCACACAAGTTTTAAGAGTTTACATTAATTACTCGTTGAGAGTGTTTCAGATTAAAATAAATTGTTGAATTTATTCTAGCAAAAAAGTAGTCAAATTTTACAATTAAATTTAAAAAGAGTAATACTTGACTCATGTTTTACATCAAATAAAAAAAAAAATTTGCACTTAACTCAATTCATTAAACACGACGGTCTTTTTAATATGATTTCATTCCCAAGTTATATGGATCTCTCACATACAAAGTTGCAAACATAATTTGGGTTTATTATGATCTATAGTGCAACTTCGTTTTTTTTCTTTCGATATTGCAATTTATCTTGCTATGAAATAGGAGAAAGAATCAATTCGCAAGATATGTGTGACTTTTCTATTTAGATCCATAGATTTCTCTCAAGGCCCCATCTAACATCACAAATCATAAGCTTCCAACACACCGAATATTGCTATAGTGCTAAAATTCTCGGCCTTAACATGTGAAAGTCATGAGTTCACCTTAGATCTATATTAACCAAATTATTAAACTTAAAATGATGGGCACGTAAACACACACCTCATCAACCCTCCAACACCATGAACACTATAAATAGAGTCCAGTAATTTCTTATTTTCATACAAGCTACCATCATCACTTTTCATATCATGGCACCCAAAAATTGTTCCTATGTTATTTTCCTAACCCTCAACATTCTATTCATTGCTATTGTATCTGCAAATGGTAATTGCCCAAAACCACCAAAAGGTAAATGCCCAACTCCATCGAAACCAAAACCAACTCCAACTCCACCGAAACCAAAACCATGCCCAACTCCACCAAATGGTAAATGCCCAACCCCACCGAAACCAAAACCAACTCCACCGAAACCAAAACCATGCCCAACTCCATCAAATGGTAAATGTGCAACCCCACTGAAACCAAAACCAACCCCTAAACCCCCTAAACCAACACCTTCACGCCAATCTTGTCCACGTGACACAATCAAACTTGGTGGATGCTCAAGTGTGTTAAATGGGATGTTCAACTTTTCTACGGGTGTTCCAAATTCCCAATGTTGCGGTTTTCTCGACGGTTTAATTGACTATGACTTTGCAATTTGCATTTGTACTGCTCTAAAAGCAAACATTATGGGCATAATAGTAAACATTCCAATTGCATTTACTCAGCTTCTCAATTTTTGCTCAAGGCAATCTCCAAGCAGTTTTGAATGTTTGCCGGATATTCATTAAGTATCTATCCACAACATTAGTAGTAGTATTATTTATAGTTTCTTTATCTTAATTTGCTTAGAGTGTAGTAGTTTTTTTTTTTTATCAATTCGTGTTATTTTATGGGTGATTATTAATTACTCATCATTCATTTCCTTTCATTACAAGCTTATGTAATAATTTTTATTGAAATAGAAGGTTGATTTTTATTTAGTTCTGAAATGAATCAATCAGTTGTTTTTTTTTTATCTAATAATAATGAAAGGTTGTTCTATAGGTCCCTCAAGATGCTCACTTCCCTCTCGAGTCCTAACTCTTGATCCCTCTAGTTCAGTAGTTTAAACCGGATATGTCCTCAATTTTGTTTAAGATTTCATCCGTAGTTATGGTCGAAAGGATCGAGAGTTAGAATCTGATATGTTCATGATCTAACTCAGGGAAATTTTATGGTACCAAACACATGATTCAATTACCACTCATATTTTAAACAACAGTATCCAAAACACATAATTCAAACACAATACACCAGAACTCATAATTTAACAACAATATTGAACATAATTGTAAAAATAACAAGAGAACAAAAGTCACACAAATATAAAATATAACACAATTTTACAACATAAACTAAAGTTAAAACACAATTTAATCAACCCAAATATTAAAATATTACTATATATTGTGTTTCATCTTCGGACACTATTTATTTATTTGGTGGTTAATTGTAATATTGTGCATTAAGTTTGGTCTACTTGCACTTTTGTCTTACATTTTTTTCCTTTCAGGAATATATGATGCAATCCAACATTAGCTAATATGAAGCCATTTTTTATATTTAATTCTTTAACATGCTCATAATTTAAAAAATTATGAGTTCCTTACTTTATTTGCATGGCATTTTAACATAAGAGGATAGAATGAAATTAATAGCTCGTAGATTTATCTATGCTATTGTATATGTATAGTTTGACCCACATATAACAGTTTGATGAAATATTTATGGTATGAATTGATCAATATTTAATAATCACTGTACTTATTATGGTATTTTCACTCTTATATTTAGGTAAGCATGAATTGTAAATTTTAATATTCCCAATGTTTTTAAAGCAAAAAACATAGTAGTCTACTATCTATTATGACAGAAACAATTATCGTTGAGTTGCGGAATGCATATTAAGAAGATAAAATTAAATATTGTGATGTTATGAGGATTTTGTTGCTATAAGTGCGAAGTGCATGAAAGTACATCATTTATTCACAAGCAATATGGATGTCGCATATACAGTTTCAACGATAATCGTACATTCATTCTTGCTAAGAGAGTTTCACATTTATAGTTTAGATTTATAATCATCCATAGTTCAACTTGGTTTTGATTTGATATAGTGAAAGAATTTGTTTCTCACTCTTTCCGATACAATTTCAGATTATATAAGCGTTGTTGATACACTCCATTAACAAATGAAAGTGTTTGAAGTAAATTAAAGTATGAAATTCGTTTATATTGAGTTCTAGATTTTTTTATTTTAAATGGAAATATAAGGACATGAAATGTAGGTAATGTTACCTTTGTTCCGTTGTTGGCATCTTTTGAGGAGGGGTGATGCCTTTTATTTTTTAAACGTCTTCTTGATAGGTATACAAAGGAAATTACTGGGTTCTTTAAAAAAAGAGATATTACTGGGTTGTGTTCCATTGTTTTTTGTTTGTTTCTAAAGCAACTTTAATTAATCTGCAGATAAATAATATTTATGAAAATTTCATTTTAATTTACATCTCATCAATTAACTTTTTTTTAAAAAAATATATTTAAAGACGAATTTTTAATGTTTTGTCTTTAATTGTTTTTTATGCACTTTTGCTTGTATCTTAATAAAAATAATAATACGTGAAAAGCACTTCCACTTGCAATTCTTTTGACATTTTGTCGTCCAATTGCAATTCTTTTGTTGATTCAAAAACGCTTCCACTTTCCATCGATTCTATGCAATTCATTTGTGAAATTCATTGTATACAAAGGTTTAATACGTGAAAGACGTACGCGGCTAGGCATGGCATACGCATGCCCTTAGCTACGTGTGGCTGACAATACGACACCATCACAACATCAACAACTCTCGCTTGCTCGGGTCTTAACGACTTTTAATTCAATCTCGTTTGTGGTTCCTCTTTTGCAACTAGCCTTCTGAGGGGACTCACTATGTATCAAAATAACACATGTTGTGTACGATAAAGGAGTAGAGTCTTGCAGATGCAATTTGCGAGGACGGCTTGTGTTAAACAAGAGTGATAAGCCTTACACCACAAAGGACTTCACTGCAGAACTTTTAAAATAATGGAAAACGATAGGCCAATGAAAGATGTTATCTCTCGGGAGGGGGTACTACGTGTTCTCATTTGCATCATTGGAGGATTTATGAACGGCTTGGGCATTAGGAACAGTTAACTTGAAACTAGGGGTCCTTCGTTTATTTGATTGGACTAAGGATTTCAATGCGTCCACGCAGCGTCAAACACATGATCAAGTGTGCATAATGATAATGGACTTTCCCTAAGAATATCGGATGGATCATTGATAATACTACAAAAAACCGCGTGTTTGGCCATTATGCATGTTTGTTGGTGGATATGAACCTTTCTCGTCATATTTTTCATTAGATTATGGTGGAGAGGAAGGGTTTTGCATTTCTAGTAAAGGTAGTTTATGAGTGGCTACCTGACTTCTGCTCACATCAGGGGCACATCTAGCCTCACAATATCAATGAGGCAAATTTTATTTTGTCAAATAATTAAATAATATTAAATTTAATAAGAAGTTATATTAAAATAGTTGTAGCAACCAAAATTACAAAGAAAATAATCTATTTTCCATTTGTTGAAAATGAACTAAAATTATATCATTATTAATTTTTCTAAGAACATCTCTTTTTATATAGGTTACAAGAGATGAATCAAATGCTCTAGTAGGATACCCGTGTATACAGACGGGTGAGCGCGCTGAGCTCTTTTTTTGGAAACATGTATAAATTACAAAAAAAATATGCATTCGTATTAATATGTGTGTAAAAATATAGACACATGTATAAACATAAAATAAAATAAAATTAAGTGTTTATATATGTGTATTAATATGAGTAAAATTATACAGTAAACTGATAAAAAAATAAAAAATTAAATAAAAATTGGTTTGCACTGGTGTGGCACTTGCCACACCATATGGTCAGGTCCTTCCTTGGCTCACGTTGCAAAAATATTGGACACAATGTTTCTATTTGTCGTTGGTTGTACCCTCAACAAAGTGGAAAGGTTAATAAAGAAAGAATTGACAAGAGAAATAAAGGCAAGAAACCAGAGAAGCATCAACAACAAACCTCTCAAGTATGGCAAGCAAAAGATAACCCTGCATGCATAGGTTTTTCGAAAGCAATTAAGACACCATTTACTCGAAATGTTCACCCCCAGTCAATGAACATACTCCCTACGATCTCAAATATAAGAAAAGATTCTTTTTTTAGGTTCATTGAATAATTGATGTATCTGCTTTACAATGTAGACCAGATACATCAACTACTCAATGAACCTAAAAAAGGAATCTTTTCTTATATTTGAGACGGAGGGAGTATAGTTGTGCAATCTGAATTAACAGTAACAAGTGATGCTCATCCACATACTGATGAAACACGACTAGCAATATAAGATGAGCAACAAAACATGGAAGGTGCATAACAAGTGATAGATGAGACACATACAGTTTCTCATGTTGCACCATCGCCCCCTATGAACACTGATAAGTCTATCACATCTTTTCATTTAGCGCTAAAAAATGTCACATATGAGATTGAGAGAACAACAAATTAAAAAAAATCCTGAGTTTGGAATTGGTAACCGTTAATGCACATATGGATGCTTCAGATTCGGCAGAAAATGTATCAAATGATAGTGCAGAAGTCAATGTTAAAGCTTCTATTGGTCATTCTTCGTCGATTGCAAGCATTTGTCCGCAACTTCAGAAGGAACTTGATCTTGTAAGTGAATATCTTATTCGAGGTAAAGATGTTGACGTCTCTTTTACACCTTATCTAATGAAGAAGCAGAATAAACAACTCTCCAAAATCAACTCCCACAACACTCAATCCAAGGGTGAACTCAAGAGTGGTTGAGCTACACGTTTTCTTTTAGGGTCATTTTTCTTTGATTTTTCTTGTTTTTTCTTCTTTTCCTTAATTTTTTTAGGGTTTTGGTTTGACGA
>Ga0228710_1005716_pt1 | contig 19208 bp, 10 predicted proteins | sample MedpolnodulmetaG_FD_177995 | JGI IMG/M metagenome (GOLD analysis project Ga0228710, IMG submission 177995) | Root nodule microbial communities from Medicago polymorpha collected in Santa Monica, California, United States - pink nodules | ecosystem: Host-associated > Plants > Roots > Nodule...
TCCAACCAAATACATATCATATCTGCATATATCATAGAATTTAATAATAGAAGAGATTATACAATGTATTAATTATTTTGAAGATGTGTGCTTGGTTGAAGAGCTGTGTATTTTCCAAGGGGTATAGTAATAGATGTAATTTAATGCAGTTCATGGTTCCTAACAAAAAAATTCGAATTTCAAATTGAAGAAGTGTTGGAAGGAAATACATAATTCGAGTTAGCACTTAGCAATTAATGTAGATCATTTGGAGAGAATTTTCTAGGTTTAGTTGTTGCAAACCTAATAAGATTAAAGAGTAAGTGATAGCTGAGTTTGAATAGAAATTAGGGTATTCTATTTGTAAATGTATTAAATAAGTGTACAACAACTTGTCAAAAACAAAATCAACATAAACAATAGATAGATACAAATGATGACACAACAGGATAGGAATGAAAAGCTCATCAGTGAGGAGAAATATTAGGGATTGCTGCATTTTAGAGGGAATTTGTTAGGTTAAATTGGTGCGCTGCATTTTAGATGAAATTTGTTATGTTAAATTGTTGCTAACCTAATGCAGCATTTTAGAGGGAAATTATTAGGTTAATTTGCTGCAAACTTAATAAAATTAATAAATAAGGATTATCACTAGCGAAAAGACGGGCATTTACGTGCCCGTTTTTCCGTTTTTTAATTGTATTAATATTTGAAAATTATTAACAGTGTTTTATTTATGAAATTTTGATTTGGATTAAAAAAAAATATAATCTAAATTCTTTTTTTAATGACACTAACAACAATCTTTATTATAAAAAAATTTGTTTATGGGTGTAATTTGGATAATGAAAAAGTAAGTATAAATATATGCATCTAGTTTACTACACTTTTTAAATGATAAGGGAAAAAAACAGACATGTATATTGATATCATGTTTGTTACATTTGTTTTAATATTTAAACTTATTCTTATCTATTTGTTACTTGTGTTATTTGAATTGAAAATTGAGGGTATTTTTGGAAAGAAAAGTCCAACCCAAAAGTGTTGAAAGTGGTAGTTTTCTTTATATATAATATACCTCCGACTCACATAGAAGGAAATTCTAATAACCCAAAGTTCTAAATTCATCATATCGTCGATTAACGATTTAATCCAGAATTTTTCTATTTACGTCCCATGTATTTCTAGTTACACCCAAAATTTCTTCAAAGTTTTTAGTAATACCAAAATTGCTCTTTTATTTAAGTTTTCTTAAAAGTTTAATTTCATTCATTGTCACTTTAAAATTTCACCATCTTTGACCCACAAAGAATCAAACAATCCTGATGTTCAATCAAACTCTATGGAAGATTAAATGGTGAATCAAAACACCTTTCATCCATACTTTATTACATACAAGTAAGTGAATTTCTTCTTCTTTTTTCAAAATTGATAGTTTCAATTTTCTTCTTCTTGTTCAATTGCGTTGTACGACGGTTTCAATTTTACATTGTTGAAATTAACTTAAATTCAGTTTAAGTAGGTTCATGTAAACTTAGTTTACATAACATACTTAAACTGAGTTTACATGATCTACTTAAACTAAGTTTACATGTACATACTTCAACTGAGATTGAGATTACGTAGAATCATTAAACAAGGTTGAACTGTTAGATGTACACTTAAACTCAGTTTACTTAACCTACTTAAACTAAGTTTACATAACCTACTTAAACTAAGTTTAAGATTAAATTACAGTAGAATCAAGTCTTCTCCATTGTTAAAGAAAGTCCCTTTTTTTTTTTTTTTTTTTCTTTTCTTCCCTGTAGGCTTCATTTCACTCAATTTCAATTAGAGTATAATCAACTCTTCTCCATCATTTAACTCAATTTCAAAAGTTTTTTTTTTCTTTTATAGGCTTCATTTCACTCAATTTCAATTAGAGTATAATCAAGTCTTCTCCATCATTTAACTCAATTTCAAAAGTTTTTTTTCTTTTCTCTTTTTAGTAAATGGATATCAGAGAAGAAAATAGTGACGCACTCGGCGACATAATCGAAGAAGAAAATGTTGACGTGGTTAGCAATGGAGTGGAACTTGAAAACACACAAGAAAAACATAATCGATTGAAGAACACAACTTGCTAACCTTATTTGCTAGACAAACAAACGTGAAAGAATAGTTTTTTTTTAAGAAGTTATATTATCTATACTATATATAAAGAAAACAATTCTTTTAAAAAAATTTGGGCTGACTTTTTCTCTTTCTGAAAATGCTCTCAAGTTTCAATACAAATAACACATATAACAAATTGATAAGAATAAATTTAAATATTAATAAAATTGTAACAAACACGAATGTCTGGTTTTTTTCCTTTATCATTTAAAAAATGTAACAAACTAAATGAATATATTTATACTTACTTTTTCATTATTTCAATTATACCCTTAAACTATTTTTCTATAACAAAGATTGTTGTTGTTGTCATTAAAAAAAGAATTTAGATTATATTTTTTTGTTATATTATTGGTGTCATTGAAATAGATAATCATGGTTAATTTGATTTTTTATTTTTATTTTTAAGGAAGTTTGGTTTGTTATAACTTGAAAGCAACAAACATTTATATTTTTAGTTTTAATCAAAATCAAAATTTCATAAAAAAAACACTATCATAATTTTCAAGCGTTAACACAATAAAAAGAACAGAAAGACAGACACATGAATGGGTCTGTCTTTACGCTAGTATATATAAATTTAATTAAAATTAAATTAATTTTAAACAAAATTTTAAGAAAAGTTGTTTGTAATTTATAAGCATTAACGCAATAAAAATAAATTTTCCGATCAAATTGCATTACAAAATTATATCACCAAAATAAGTTTGTTTTTTAGAAGGAAATTACCAAAACAAGTTGAAAGCCATAACAAACAAAAGACCATTAAATTAAACTAAACATGGTTTTTTCACTCAAGCCAAGTGAATTAACACTATGCTTCTTCTTCTTCACCTTGTTCTTCCTCAAAACATAGAAAAATAGCAACAAAAACAATGACAACAAACACAATCAAAGAAACCTCAACATCATCATCATCATCATCATGTTCTCAAAACATCATAGATCATCATCATCTTCCTCTCCATCTTCTCAGATCCGACACAATCCCACCATCACCAACTCTCTCAAATTCCACAATCGATTTCCTTCCAAACTTCTCCGGTTACTCATGGATCGCTTATGGAGCTTCTTCCCTTCTCGTCATCACCCATTTCCCTTCTCCTCTTTCCGATCATCAATCACGTATCGGTCCTATTTTTCGTCAATTCTTTGAACTTTCATCTCATCATTCTTCTCCTGTTTCTTCTGTTTCTTGGGCACCCCCGATGCCTTCTCATGGTGATCTTGCTGCTGCTGCTGAAAATTGTATCTGGGTTTTTCATCATGGTTCTGTCAAGTCCAAAGGTAACTTAAAGTTACAATTTTTATCACTTTTTATTGGATTTTTGATGAAAATTGTATCTGGGTTTTGAACAATGATACTGTTAAGTCTAAAGGTAACTTAAAGTTACAATTTTTTTAGTGGGATTTTGATTTTTTGCTGAAATGTTGGATATCATGAATAAAAACTATATTTTTAGTAATTTCAATAGGTTTTGAGAATTTAGGGGGTAATTACTTGTTGGTTTAGTTTAATCATCAACTGCCACTAACTGTATGTTTGGTTCTGTGGCGACATGAATTGATTCTGTGAAATTAATTTTGTTTAAAAGTGAGTTGAAGAGTAAATTTGAGTGTAAAATTATGAATGCAAATAGAAGATGTACCATCGGTGTAAAATAGTTTTACATTGACATCACGAGTATCTTGTATTCCGCCAAAACAGAGAGATATTTTGAAATTAGTTGTATGACATGACAGGGAAAGACAAGACGGGGTAGAATTAGAAATGACAACATTAGAGAGAGATTTGGGGTAGCACCTATAGTAGAAAAGATGGTGAAAACTCAGCTTAGGTGGTTTGGGCATGTAGAGAGGAAGTCTTGTAGATTCTGACGTAAAGAGAGTGGATGAGATAGGGAGCAGTCAAATCACTAGAAGCAGAGGAAGACTTGGAAAAACTATAAGAGAAACTATTTAGAAAGATCTAGAGATTAATAAGTTGGATAGAGATATGATATATGATGGAACATTATGGCAGACTTTGATCCATGTAGCCGACCCCACTTAGTGGGATCAGGCTTGATTGTTGTTGTATTGATTTTCTGGTTTAATTGCTGAAATAATGAATATTGTGATTAAAAACTATGATTTTAATAGGTTTTAGGATTTTGGGGGGTAATTGTTTGTGGGTTTAGTTTAACTATCCAATGCAACTAAGCATAGATATGGACATGACACTGACACGTAGACATCGATAATAATTTAAGGAAATGGAAGTGATTGAATATAATTCATGTGTTGGTGTTGTGTTGGGATACTTAATATGCCTTTAATCTGAAGCACTGTTTCTGCATAGATTGAATGTTTCATAGTGATGTAAGTTTCTTGTGGTTTTTGGAGGGTTTGATAGGGACTGATATAACACTAATTGGAGAGTGATGTTGGGGTTTTAGTACCTTATGCTTGGTCAGAGAAAAAACCCTTTTGTTATTAGTTAAGATAGTTCTACAAGTTTTTGGATGATTTGTTATCATCATCTGACGTGAAATCAGCTGTAAGTCTTCTCTTGATTCTTCCTATGTAGGTAGCGAAGAGTTATGTTGTGTGTAGTGTATATATCTAATTTCTCAACAGTTTTCAATTCATTATAAAACTTATACTAAGGGGCCAGGAAGGATGGTTCTTGACTCAATACTTTGAGTATTTGTGAACTCGCGTATTTCTAACTATTGTGTTTCCCTTGATTCTGAAAAATATGGGAAGTTGGGTAGGAAGCAATTCAAAAACATGGATATTTTTGCAGCTAGACTGAGTGAGCTTTTGACATTTGAGAACTTCCCCAACATCACTTTTCAGAAACTGAGCATTTCATTTAATATTAAAGGGTTTCCTTTTCATAAAGTTTTAGCTCACAGCTAACTCATCTACTCATAAATTATGTAATATTTGAAGTCTGTCATATTGTTTGGAATAAAAGCCTAAGAAACAGTTTCTCTAGGTATTATTATATTTTTTGAACAAGAGGTATTATTATATTATATAGTCTGTCCACCTTTATAAGAAGTCACAAGAGAGTATGATAATGTCTACTCCCTCCGGTCACATTTATAAGCAACTTTTACTTTTTCAAATTCATTAAATAAGGGATGTATCTAAAACATAATATAGTCTAGATACGTCACTTATTTAATGAATCTGAAAAAGCAAAAGTTGGTTATAAATGTGACCGGAGGGAGTATTTTGGAGGAATTTAGATATGAAAAGAGAGTGGCAAGCTTTGATTACATGTTTTTCGTTTCTTTTTTTACTTTTGTACTTATTTTTATTTTTTCATGGGGACATCTGACATCTTAATCTTATCCCTCATCCATGCACTTCTTTCTTGTTGCTAATATATTTATTCTTTTCAGGAAAAAACAGAAAATATTACAATAGAAAAATGTGCCACTTATTTGATTAGCTTTATTTATTAAAAACACAATCTTGTCACTCATATTCAGGTTCTTTTTGTTGGAGCCAGAATGCAGTGCTTGTACAACGTACAAAAGTGGAGACCATCAGATGGACAGGATCAGGGGACGGAATTATTTCTGGTGGAATGGAGGTAGTTTTCTGGAAGAAGAGTAACAAATGCTGGGAAATCGCATGGAAGTTCAAAGCAGATCAGCCCCAAACACTCGTAAGTGCAACCTGGTCTGTTGAAGGCCCTTCAGCAACTGCATCACGTCCTAGTAAAGAACAGATTGAAGGGTCCTTAATCAATCAGGTAAGCAAATGTGTGTTTGTATGTCAGAGCAATGGAGTATGTGAATATTCAAAAGCCAAACTTCAACACCCTCTACCTGTTGTGACAATTCAATGGAGACCATCAAGGGGAAGACTATCAAACAGATACAGTAGGTATTCAAAAGGGAATGTATTACTGACATGCTGCTTAGATGGAACTGCTAGGTTATGGAGTGAGGTTGATAATGGAAAGACCAAGAGGGCTGGGAAGAACACAGGGTCCTCTTTTTGTGTTGTTGCTGTTATTGAGATTAGTCAGTGTTTAAATGGAACTCTTGGTTCAGATATATTTGTGATGTGGGGTACGGAAATTGAGGGGTTATTTAGAAGAGGCGAAGGAGACAAACAAATTTTTTCCAAAGAAGAATTTGAGCACGACGTGAGAAAGTGTGATTGGTTAGTTGGATATGGTCCTGGAATGTTGCTTAGCTTTTGGGCTGTCCACTGTCTTGATGATGTTTCCCCGCTGAGATTTCCCCGAGTTACATTATGGAAGAAGCATGAACTTCAGAGCCATGACATAGGAACCATTTATAAGTTTGACTCATCTGATTTTAAAAACGCATTGCTTATGCATAATAAAGTCATTATATCAAGAAACTCCTTGTCTGGTCCACCAAGTACATGCTCTTTACTTCAGCTCTTACCTTGTAATTCCTTAGTTTGGTCATTTTTCCATATTCAAGAAACACGCGACGCTGTTGAGAACTCCCTTGATAATGGTAAAACAGATGAAATATCTTCCCATTTGACTGGTGGGTCTTTAAACTTAGATGGACACAGTGGAAAAATATTAAAGGTTTCGATTCATCCTTATACAAGTGAAGCTCAGGTTGCTGCTTCTCTTGATTCTAATGGACTGCTTATTTTTTGGTCACTTTCTAATATTTCAAACTCCATTTTGGGATGTCCAATGTTGGTTCCTACTTGGGAACTCTGTGGAAAGCTTGCAACTCAACACTCGTGCTCCATGTATACAAGCTTGACATGGGCACCTTCAATACTTGATGAGCAACTGGTGTTTTTTATGGGACATAACAGGGGGATTGATTGCTTCATAGTCAATATTAGTCGAACTGAAGAAGAAAACATAGAATGTCACTACTTATGCACTATTCCCTTCACTGGTCATGGTCCTTATGAGGATGGCCCACACGATATATTTGCAATTCCTTTGAACTCTATGTGTAATAAAACATTTCGTAATAATAAACTTATGCTATTGGCAATTTGGATGGGGAGATTTGAAGCTCTATCATGGGAGGTTAACTTGCACTCTTTTGACATGTCAACAAGTTGTTCTGAATGCAACTTTGATGCTAAAAGCATTGATGACAACAGTGTTTGGGCATTTGAAAGTACATATGCTAGTAAAAGATATTACATTACTGTAATTCCATGTTCATCTGACTTTCCAAGTTCCAATGATTCGGTTACTAGTTTTGCAGTGGCGGATCCAGGAACCCTGAGTCGCAGACAACAAGAGTTTGGATTTGCAAATGATCTTTGTAGTAGCTCTCCTACATATATCTTGGCCACAGGCTGCTCCGATGGTAGCTTGAAACTCTGGAAAAGTAACCGTGACAATCCGTTGACCCTGAACTTGCCGTGGGAGCTTGTGGGTATGTTTGTTGCACATACTGGTCCTGTCAAAGGTATATGTTTCACTGATTGTGGACAGAAAGTTGCTACATTCTGCAGCGGAAATGATTCGAATGCTGTCAATACCATCCATATATGGGATGCTGTAAATCTGATCATTGCAGGGACATTTATTTTAGAAGATACACTCACGGTTGAAAGTGATATTACTACTCTCAAGTGGTTAACTTTAGGAACTGGTGAGTTATTGCTTGGAGTTTGTTTGCAAAATGAATTGCAAGTATATGCTCAGAAGCGTTGTGACGGCCTGACTAGGTCAAACTCTGTAAATTTTCCGAAATTAAATGTTCACATTGCATTTGCTCAAACTTCCCTTCCAATAAATGATTTCTTATGGGGACCCAGAGCTGCTCCGGTGGTAATTCATGGAAATTACTTCAGTATATTTAGTCATTGGTTGTTCCATGTGGATAAAAAGCAACAGAGTGAAACATATGAAGACATAAGTTCTGCCGTTTTTACTGATTGTGACATTGGTGCTTTCGGAGAGCTTTCAACTGTAGACAGTCTTGCAGATTGCGATTCGAAGCAGTCCATCACAAATAATGTGAACAGTAACAACCTGTACAGTAGTGTATTTCTTGCCAAGGAACAATTAAAATCTGAACTCCTTACCAAGGTTGGTTTGTGGAGCATCTTAGAAGTAGCTGAACTGATCGGTGGATCTTTGCCTACTTATCACCCTGATGTACTTCTTATCAATATAAGTTCAGGTAATGGTTGAGTAAATTGTTTTCTTTCAGGATGACTGATGACTCAACAAGTTTAAGTCATGTTTGGATAAACAACTTAATGAAATTTTTATACCATAAGTGCTTATCATATTAGTTATGTATAAGCTATTTCGATAACAAAAGATAAAATAAAGTCAAATTGTTTTCAAATAAATTATAAGCTGTTTTCATATGTTATTCAAGAGAGCTTATAAAAATAAGATGAAAACAGCTTATGGACATGTCATAAACTGATTTCACAAGCTCTCTCTAGTAGTCTCACAAGTGTTTAAGCTGGTAGATAAGCTCGAATAAGTTAATCCGAACAGGCCCTTACTCAAGCATGTGATGGAAATTATATCATTTTTTCACTATTATTTTTATATTTTTCAGGCAACTGGAAACGTGCTTATGCAGCTGTTAAGCATTTTGTTGAATGCCTGATTTCTAATTATGATCCTAAAAAGAGACAGATCACCAGAAGGAATGGTCTTCCAAGTATCATATTGTCAGATTATTTAGAAGGCCTTGTGCCAAAAAGTTCGCAAGATAAGGGATTTAATTGGAGTGGGGATGTTGCTTCGATCACTTCATTTTCACTGGCTCAAAGTAGCTCGTTCCAGTTTCCATATCATTTGGATTCCAGTTCTGAAAATAAAAGAAGTTCCACCTCAACTAGTTCTGAGCTTAATGGATTTATTGAATCTTTAGAGAATTTTCCCAATTTACCACATTTGATCAACATAGAAAGGACAGAGATTCTCTCCATCATTGATCTGCTCAGGGAAGTTAGTAATCCAGACTCCTCTTCTGCATATCAAAGTCTTGATGAACCTGGGCGAAGGTATTACTGAACCTATTCAGTATTTTTATGGTTTTCTGTTAAATCTTCCTGTTTGATGTATTTTTTTTCTGTCACCTTTTGATTTTTTAGCACCGAAAATTCATATGAACTCAGATGATGATTTATTATATATATAAAAATATGCGAGCAGTGATGGTGGAACCTGATAGGCACTTTGTTGCTTTTTTGTACATGGTAATAATATGGTCTCTAAAATTTTCATTATAGGTTTTGGGTTGCACTAAGGTTTCAGCAACTACTTTTTCAACGGAAGTTTGCTAAAGCTGCATCTGTCGGGGAGATGATCATTAACTCAAGGTTGTTCGTATGGGCTTACCACTCTGACTGTGTAGAAAATCTATTTGGTTCTGTCATACCCAATGAACCATCGTGGCAAGAAATGCGTGCTTTGGGTATGGGATTTTGGTATGCTAACATACCTCAATTGCGTGCAAGGGTAATGCTTGGTCCTTTTCTATTTTGCATTCTTCTCCGTGTTCTATGAGTAAACGAGAGAAAACAAAATCTTGAAATGATAGCCTTCTTAATTATGCTGATTGCATGATGTTGCAAGAAAAGCAGGGATTTCTCATTAACTTCAAAAAATTGGCATGTGGAAGAAACAAATTTATTTCACAAATTGATGATGTAGCCTTTATGTGATTACCATTTGTGGATTATTGCCGTCATACATCAGAATATTTTGTTGTTTATTCCTCTCTTTCCAATTCAAACAGCTTAATACTTTCATTATTCCTCTTAACTCTAGATGGAGAAATTAGCAAGAGCACAGTATTTGAAGAACAAAAATCCTAAGGATTGTGCGTTGCTGTATATTGCATTGAACAGAGTTCAAGTTTTAGCCGGCCTTTTCAAAATCAGTAGGGATGAGAAGGATAAGCCTTTAGTGGGTTTTCTCTTGCGCAATTTTCAGGTAAATTGTCTGACAGCACATCTGCAAGCACTGTTGTTTTTTCAGATGGCTTTTTCATTAAGCCAACAAAGGACTACTAATTAGACCAATGTTTTAAAAACCTGACCTAACTGGCCGGTTCAACTAGTTCAGCTGGGAATCGACCAGTTTTCCAGTTGGTTTTATCCTGGTTTTACCACAGTTTGGTTGAACTGGGCTGAATCGGTTGAACTGCAGTTGATTTGTTTTTTATTCTTTCAATATGGAGTATGCAAATGTAAAATTTCCTCCTTGTACATGCATTTGTTTTACCACGTTTATAATGTTAAATTCTTGAAGTAATTGTAATTAGTTGATTACAGGATGAGAAAAATAAAGCTGCTGCTTTAAAAAATGCTTATGTCTTATTGGGAAAGCATCAGATGGAATTGGCGGTTGCTTTCTTTTTGCTTGGAGGTGATCATTCTTCTGCTATAAATGTTTGTGCTAAAAACCTTGGGGATGAACAGCTTGCACTAGTCATTTGTCGCCTTGTTGAAGGCCACGGTGGACCATTGGAGCATCACTTAATTGCTAAGTATATATTTCCGTCGGCAATTGATAGAGGAGACTACTGGCTGGCTAGCCTTCTAGAGGTGCCCAAAATACTTGCATTCATGTATCCATAAAACATTCTGTTATATTCTACTTGTAATGGTTAATTTCATACTTGATCCTTACTGTAACCTGCTCTCCATGATTTGCAGTGGGAAATGGGTAATTACTATCAATCTTTTCATAGAATGCTAGAGTTTTCAGTCAACACGGTGGCTCCCGAGTTCACCATCATGTCCAATTCTGGTTCTTTTCTGGACCCTACTGTTGGATTTTATTGCCAAATGCTTGCGACAAAGAATAGCACACGGAATGCTGTAGGAGAGCAAAATTCTGCCATCCTTTTAAGGTGGGCAACTTTGATGACAGTTACTGCCCTAAAAAGATGTGGTATTCCTGTAAGTTTATTTATCATATTACACAATTATTTGATTTTTGTAATTGTAATTTTAAAAATGAGTTAGCTTAATATACAAGCATATCTGGCCAAATCAAGTTACTTTGTTTAAACTTCCGACTATTTGTTGAATGTGACTTGAGACGTGTTTACCTTGGGCTGGTTGACATGAAACCTGTGTACTCTCCTACTTTGTTCTTCATATGCGAGAAATATGTGTCGTACCTTCAATAGCTTAATATTTAGATGTGGTTTTCATTTTTATTTTTTATAGTGGAAAAGTTAGTGTGTTATTGCCTTGTTTATAGAATGGTCCTCTTTAGAAGAGATTATTGTTTCTTTTTGCGGTATATTTCTCATGCCTGTTTCATGTAAATGTGTCCACCTGCTCCTCCTAGGATGATTCTGCAGTGCAGATGATTGGTGTGCTCCTCCAAGTTCCTAACCAGATGCTTAGTTGAAATCTGGGAGAATTGTTAAACTACTCTATAATCCTTTTTTTTTTACCGGTTTTGTGATTTCATCAAATTAATTTTTTTTATTTGTGTTAGCTCTAGATAAATACTCACAAGTCACAACAGCTTCTTCTATGTCTGAAGTTTTATGTGCATGCCATGATATTACACGTGTCAGTACAATGCCAATATGTGACATTATATGCATGTGTACGTACCTATTTTCTGGTTCGTGATCATTTGTAATGTTCTCTTGTTTTAAGCTTGAGGCATTGGAGTATTTCTCATCTTCACCAAGCATGCTTGGGACTGCAGATCAAGAGAATGAATTGGGTGATGTTTTGTCCAGTACATTAAAGCCTTTGCCAGGAAAATCGTCTAACTGGTTATCTGCTGATATATCTGTGCATCTGGAGTTTCAAGTTAAATTGAATTTGGCCCTTTGCTACTTATCGAAACTGATAAGAGAGCATCCAAGTTGGCCTTACACTTTTACAGAATCTGATGGAGAAGCCTGTTATTCTGAAGAGTACATGATTCAATACGAGAAATCAAATTATAGTTTTAAACAAAAGTTATACGCAGGGTTTGATCTTTTCGAACAAAGGTTTTCACTGACTCCATGCTATCTAATCAGCTCGGTATGCTTTCCTTTTCCAGTATTTTTTTTTCTTCTTCCTTTTATGTGTGTGTGTGACCATTGGTAGCAATATATTTACAGTGATTACTCTCTTTCCAATTCCCCTTTTCTCTACAGATCTTACTCTTACTTTGCCATCACGGACTATGGTACATTGGGTATGATGTGACAGATGGAAGCACTCAAGGAGAACCATCTCAAAAGAAGACTGATAGATTTGATGTTTCCAATTTATCTCCTTCTCAATTCAAACCCCTGTTTAAAGCTGCAGAAGAAATCTCCTTTTTGTATTCGAGATTTTTTTCTGCCTGCGGTATGGTATATTCTCAACAAAGCTCGACTCCTGAGAAAGGTGCATCAGCTGATATCAAATCTAAATTTTTGGATACTTCCCAGTGTCACTTTGAAGGTCTTCTGAATTCATTGTGGTATCTAAGAGCTGTTTTGAGGAGTCAACTGAGGTCTATTAGCAAAGATCTTGTCAAAAAGCATCTTGAAATCCTTGATTTATTTGAATATTATTTATATTTTTCATTAGCTTGGCTTCATAGAAACTCAGAAGCCCTTTTATTTATGGTGCAACCTTTCTTGATTGCACATGATGGTTGTAATCCTTATGAGGTTGATATGGTGAATCTTAAGAAACTTATCCCAAAAGTTGCACAGTTGTTGGCTCAAAATTCTTTCATTACTAATATAGAAAACCTTCAAGTATCCAAATGCGCAGCGGATAAACTAGATGCAGATATGAAGTATTCAGTTCCTGATGATGAAAAATGGAAGATATTAGGGACCTGCTTGTGGCAGCATATGTCTAGATTCATGATATCTAATTTGAATTTGGTTCTTGCCAAACTTGAAGATGAAAATGTGTCTGGTTCTTGCCACAGATATAGGGAATCTAATACTCCTAGAAATATGGATTTTGATAGCATCAGCTTACCAGAGCAGATTCTATTAGTCACATTTAACTTATGTGATTTACTGACGACAACAGTTACTCACATTTCTTCTTATCATATTAAACAACTTGCGGAATTTTTGTGGCAGAAATTGGAGAATGATTCAAATGTTATGACTCTTGAATGGTTAAAACAAACAAGGCAGTTAGAATCCAATCAGAACAATAACCTGGACATTTCGGAATTGGTGAACGGGAAAGATAACTATCCTGTTCATCAGTTACTATGGGATCACTGTGCTGATCCCAAATTGATACGCGACTGCTTTGCACAGGAGAAACTCAATTGGTTAAAGGATTCGGATCATAAGCCTATGAAAGGATGGAGTGACCTGTATACAATTATGACAGGATTGCATAAAACTGATGACTCGCATGATAATCATGAAATAGAATCTCCTGTCAAAGGAATGCTTCCAAGTGGCCATGCTTCTACAAGATCCAACTCGAAAGATATAACTTTTGCTAATATTGAAGACTTTCAGAGTCCCAGAGAAATTTACAAGAGAAATGGAGAACTTTTGGAGGTAGTTATTATCCCTTTTATCTAATCATTTTCATATGGAAATACATATGTCTATATAAGAATAACATCAATATATGCCTGTGCAGGCACTGTGTATAAACTCTACCAATCAACAGGAAGCTGCAGTTGCTACCAACCGGAAGGTTTGCCCTCTTAATTTCCTGTCATTCTGAAGCTTTGGGTAGTTTCATTTTTCAACACCATTTACATGTCTGTGATTTTTATGCAGAAAAGATTGTTTAATAATTTGCGTCTAGGGACTAACATATTTTGTAAATAAAGATATGGATAAAGCATTTTATTGAGATTGTAATGGTTATTGTATCATTTTTGTCATTATAATGTGAAATTATAATTTTATAACTATAATTATAATTGTTTTATGATTATACTAGTATTCCTCCTAGACTCTTTGAGTTAAATTTCATTTCAATCAAACTGACACTAGAAAAATCTTATCATCCATCATCCGAATATACAGCTAAGTGTGTAAATTTCTTTGTTTCCTCTTATCTAATTCAGGGTATAGTATTCTTTCACTTGGAAGATGAGATTCCTTTTAATGGCGAAGCAGACCTTTTGTGGACCAAGGCCGATTGGCCACAAAATGGATGGGCAGGTTCAGAATCCATCCCTGCTCCTACTTGTGTTTCTCCTGGTGTTGGCCTTGGGAGGAAAAAAGGGGCACACCTCGGTCTTGGTGGAGCAACTGTTGGTATGGATTCTTCAGCTTGGCCTAGCAGAGACTTGACAGGCAATGGAGCTTTAGGAATGCTAGGTTATGCTGGTATTGGTGCCTCTGGATTGGGTTGGGAAACTCAACAAGACTTTGAGGATTTTGTTGATCCACCTGCCACTTTGGAGAATACAAGTACCAGGGCTTTTTCTAGTCATCCAATGAGGCCTTTCTTCTTGGTTGGTTCAAGCAATACACACATTTACTTGTGGGAGGTAAAAAAGTCTTTAGTTTCTGTACATTCACCATGATAGATGTGATTGTAGACATAGAAACAATCTTCTTTAGTTTTTTCAAAGGCTGGCTTTGTCTTTCTAGTTACATATTTACTCTTAAAGCTTCATGCACATGCTATTCTTCTGTCACTATGGAGGAGGGCATCCTTTGCGTTAATGATTTGTTAAACTAGGCTCTTTTGTTTATGACACACCCTTAATAAAAATTGAACCTTCAATCATCCTATATAGATCCTTTAAAAATTTGAATTTTTTTTTCCAAGTGGTTATTCCCTTTGTTCCTTTTTACTTGTTGCTATTGTAGAAGAATTAGAGGAATGGGTGGAATGAGATAATAAATAGTTAAGGATACTACAGGAAGAATCTAAATAATTTCAGCAAAAGTAACAAAATTTATTGGTTTTCTTGGTATGTGTAAATAACCTTAAAACAACTACTAAAATGGAACAAAGGGAGTATAATACAATAACAGGACTAATAATATCTGGATTACTCTTGTGAGTTGATTAATTGCATTGATTGTCGATATTTTAAGCTTATGATTAACAAGAAGCCTTATAATATACAGTTCAATAAGGACAAAGCTACTGCTACATATGGAGTGCTGCCTGCTGCTAATGTCCCTCCGCCTTATGCTCTTGCATCAATTTCAGCATTACAATTTGACCACTTTGGGCATCGTTTCGCCAGTGCTGCATTAGACGGAACCGTCTGCACATGGCAGCTGGAGGTAGGAGGAAGGAGCAACGTTCGTCCAACAGAATCATCCCTCTGCTTTAATGGCCAAGCATCGTATGTACTTTGTTTCTCAGAACTGAGTTATTATTTTAGTCACCCTTCACTTTAAGTTGTGTTTGGATGTTAACATTTGATTCAAAATATGAGCATCATGAAAATTACAACTAGCTTTTAAAACGTTATTTAATTTTCTAGTTGATTATATTAACCATTTGAATCATGTTTAGGATGGAGTTCTACAAGTATGTTTTTCTGGTCTGTTGATATGTATTATTTTTTCTTTGCTAAAGATGTTATTTGTTTCAATTTACTTGTGTAACTGAAAATCTATTTTATGTTTGATTTCAGGGATGTCACGTACGTTTCCTCAAGTGGATCAATAATAGCTGTGGCTGGATATAGCTCTAATAATATTAATGTGGTTATATGGGATACTTTAGCTCCACCTTCAACTTCTCGAGCTTCTATTTTATGTCATGAAGGTTTATTTCTATATTATGCATTTTAATAAATGTGTGTCACTCCCAAAAAAAATAAACCACCTCACCCCCTTTAGAAAGTTAGTTAATATTTGTTTATATTTTGGATCACCGAACGTAACATTGTCTTTTTATATTTGAGACTATAGGGACTAAGATTTATATATTGTTAGCCGTTTAAAAGAAAAGTGTATGTCCTGTTTTATTAGGAAAATTGGCTCACCTCTTTTTATGTACTGACCTTTGCATGTTTTGTGAAGGTGGTGCGCGCTCCCTTTCTGTATTTGACAATCAACTAGGAAGTGGTTCTGTTTCACCTCTTATTGTGACTGGTGGTAAAGGCGGCGATGTTGGACTTCACGACTTCCGCTATATAGCTACCGGAAAGGCGAAAAGGCATAGGCGTTCTGATAGCATTGGACATAGCTCTCTCACATCTTTGAATTATGACAAGGACCATAATGTTGATGGGATGCTTTGGTATATTCCAAAGGCACATTCAGGTAAAGAGAGTTTATCTGCACTGGTAGTTATGGTTTATACTTTATTGCTTATCTAATAATGTGCATAAATTTTATGATCTTAGCGAGTGTCACAAAAATAGCTACCATCCCAAATACCAGCTTGTTTTTGACTGGAAGCACAGATGGAGATGTCAAGCTCTGGGATGCTGAGAGCTCAAAGTTAATACATCACTGGTCTAAGCTACATGATAAACACACTTTTCTCCAGTCAGGCTCTCGTGGCTTTGGTGGCGTTGTTCGGGTAAATGTTTTTGAAACTTGCATGTCAATTTTTTTTGTTTTTGAATGAGTTGGCATGAAATTAACTTATTTTAAACGGCTGTGTCTCGTATGAACTTTTACATTCCAATTTTTTTTAGAAGTGCTCTAATTTTACTTTTCCATAAATAGCTAAAAAGCTTAAGGATTTTCTCGTAAGCAAAGAAATATAAACTCAAGTCAGAAACCAATCTATCGTAAGCAAAGAAATATAAACTCATGTCAGAAATCAATCTATCGTAAGCAAAGAAATATAAACTCACGTCAGAAATCAATCTATCGTAAGCAAAGAAATATAAACTCACGTCAGAAACCAATCTAAACTATACCTTAGTCTCTACTAAATGAATTCTGTCGAGGATGGGTTATGAAACCATCTTATAACTTGTATTTGAGCTGAATTCAACCTCAGCAACTAGCTCATGTAATGAAGGTTACTCCTACTTATAACTACTATCTCGTCTAAATTGATACTAAGATCTCCAAAAAAAAAGTGAACAAATAGATAGCGCATCTAGGACAGAAATTTAACACACTAATACTATTCCCTTAAATTGTCGCAGGCTGCTGTTACGGACATTCAAGTTGTTCCACATGGTTTTCTTACATGCGGTGGGGATGGAAATGTAAAGCTTGTACAGTTGAAAAGTCACCTGCGTGGCTTCAGGGATGAGTAACGATACGTTTGAGATGCTTCATTATTGATGTTAATCTCTACTATTGCACCAAATGCCTCGGTAAGAGTGGTTAAATTTTCTTGATAGCTGATTTTGACAACTTGCATAAGAAAATATGCAAATTTCCGAAGCCACCGACTCTATTGAGGCAGAACTCTTCATGTTGCTAAGATCTACAAGAGGCAGTGCTTAAATTCATTGGGGACAGCAATTAGTCCTTAACTTGGGAAAGCATTTCATCCTGGAACATGAACATCTCATGCTAGTGAACCTCATTGCTTTGATTACTAAATGGGTTCCGTTTTGTTCTAGTCATTCATTCTTCCGTTAGGTTCTAGTCATTCTTTTTGTATAGTATAAGTTCAATCACTTGGTCAGGCATTCTGTGGTATGAATACCTCAAGCCTATCAATTTTTTTGAAAAGATATAGTCTTGTAATATTTTATGTCTATTACCTTTTGAGCTCAATCACTTGATTATAGTGTGTTTATTTGAAAAAGGAATAAGAACATATGATAATGTTGGTATCAAAGATAAATGTCCAAAAACCCTTACTTCTCCGGTGGTTTGCGACAGCGAGTACTGTGGCATAAGGGGCTGGTTTTGGTCAGCATCCAGAGAATGATTTGGAAGGGAGTGTGGAACAGTTGGCAGCTTTGGTAGACCAAGAAAAGTTGATGTGTTTGTTCTCCTAAGGAACTATTAATTGGATGGTACAAGAAAATACTTAAAATCACATTGAAAATTAAAAGTGATACTCTTTTTAAGACAAATACTTTTTTTTATAAATGTTATAGTTACCATGGGGTATATAAAATTTTATCTTTTCGTAACCAACATTTATATTTATTTACTTTTTTATTCGTTTGCATACTATAGTGCTCATATTCTGAATTTTGAATATTGGATAGAAAATTACAATTTGATCTTATCCCTACAATTTCTAGTTACTTAAAAAAAAATCTCCAATTTTTAGGGAAAACAGATTTTGGTAATTCTCCATCCGTTTCTTTTTAAGTGTCGTTTGACTTTTGAGTGTGAATTTAATGTTCCTATTTAACTATTGTTTTGGTATTTTAAGGATATGATTTGTGAATTATAGCTTTTGTCAATCACTCTTATCTTTTTCAATAAAATTAATTAATGCTATATATTTGAAAAACTTTTAAAGTTTTTTTTTTTAAAGAAAGTTTGTTTTCTGCTATCTTAAAATTGACAATTGTTTGTTATGAGAGACAGAGTGTGCATAAAAATAGTAATTTGTTGGAGAAAAAGATAGTAACTAACAGTTGTTTGTTACGAGAGGAAAGATAACATATTAAATTTATTAGAAAGAGAAAGTGTGTGCAAAAAATAAGAATATATTGGTTGATTAAAATAAGGGTAAAATAGGAAATAAAAGTGCAAAAATTCACTTCGCTAATCTGGTATTAATATTTCAAAACGACACTTAAAAAGGAAACAAATGGAGTATAAAGTTTAGTCACCACTCACGAGTAAAACCTTATCAAAAATATATTTTTAAACTAATTTTAGGTTTAATTTAGAAATTAAGTGTTACAAATTTTAATAAAAAGTGATAAAATCAAATCACAATTTAATATAACATTAATTTTAAATTAGATAAAACAACTTTGAATATAAGATAAATCATCTGTGTCCTTCAAATATTGCGTGTAATTTTAGTCCCCTCTTTTTTTCTCTGAACAACTTTACTTAGAGAATATGAGCACCATAAATTTTCACCATCTATTATTTGGCAGCCCCTCGATCCAAATTTTCAATGAAGTGTTGTGGTACCTAAAACACGGTGTTAGTGTGACTATTGGAGAATTCATTCTTCGTTGTTTAAGATATTTTACAACCACTTTATTATGCATCATGAGAATTCATTCTTTCTTATTATTCATGTATTAAATACAACTCTTAAAATTATGTATGTCATGTGAA
>Ga0228710_1005717_pt1 | contig 19207 bp, 19 predicted proteins | sample MedpolnodulmetaG_FD_177995 | JGI IMG/M metagenome (GOLD analysis project Ga0228710, IMG submission 177995) | Root nodule microbial communities from Medicago polymorpha collected in Santa Monica, California, United States - pink nodules | ecosystem: Host-associated > Plants > Roots > Nodule...
TGGCAGTGAACGATTAGAGAAAGAGAAAGCAACCTTTACTTCAAAGAAAAGGTCAGAAACTTATACAACAAATGTGCTTATTTATATGTCTGGAATTGACTTGTCTCACAATAAACTAAATGGAAGTATTCCATCTGAGCTTGGAAACTTGACAAGAATTCAAGCATTGAACTTGTCCAACAATTATTTCACTGGAGAAATTCCAGCAACATTCTCTGATTTGGTACAAGTGGAGAGTTTAGACCTTTCTTTCAACATGTTGATTGGCCGAATTCCTCCTCAGATAAGTCGACTGAACTTCCTTGAAGTATTCAGTGTGGCACATAACAATTTATCAGGTGCAACACCTGAAAGGAAAGGGCAGTTTATTACATTTGATGAAAGTAGTTATGAGGGTAATCAATTTCTCTGTGGACAACCACTCCCAAAAAGTTGCAATCCAAGTGCACAAGCACCTGCTACATTACCAAATGGCTTGAACAATGATGGAGATGATGATAGTTGGGTGGACATGTATGTTTTCCGTGTGAGCTTTGTGGTAGCATACATATCAATACTGCTGGTAATTCCAACTGTTTTGTACATCAATCCTTATTGGAGGCAGGCATGGTTTTATTATATAGGATTGGTGTATATGAATTGCTACTACTTCATCGAGGACAATTTGTGTAAGTTTTTTTAATTTTAGAAATGTATTACATGTGAGGTTGTATGCCTTGGGTTTCTGTTTAGTTTGTGGTATGTGTAATATGGAATTTTACTGTCCAAATATTGTATTTAAAATAATTTTGTTTTTGTGTACAAACTATGTAGTATTATTGTTTTTAGATGCTTCGTGAAAAAAGAATAGTGGTAATGCTTCATTAGGGAAATGTTTTCAAAAAGAGTATATGACTAATAATCTCAAACTTATACCGTAACAACATCTACATTATGTACCAAAAAAAACTACACTACAGTTTTGGTGGGTACCAGATTAAGTAAATTTATTCATGAAATAAACTATTACTAATCTGGATTCCAATTATGGGATGGATGAAGAATGAAGAACCCAATTATAGGATGACAATGATTATAATATGTACTATATTCAAGTCATTTCATATAGGACAAACAAAACATTGAAAGCAGTGTTGGGTAGGATTGATGGACATATCAACACTACTCTAAAGCAGTGAAAGCTACAAATAATCAGTCATTTCTCCATCTTAATGGTTCTTATAAATTGTTGAGACCCTGCAACAAGTATGCAGATGTTAGTGCATTAATTTAATCAATTGAAAATAAATTCAATGAATTACAACTATGATTTATGAACATGCTTACCTCCTACACACCAGTTTTGATAAAAATCTTTCTATGAAATCAGATAGAGGGACTTTTGATCTATTTAGATATGGCATTGTAGATATGGACATTAATCCTCCTCTAGAAAATGATGATTTTGCAATAGAGGACTTAGGATCACTCGATTTAAATGGTATAAACATTTCTTCAAAAATACTATTATAGTTAGCACTCACCATTACTTGTAAGGTAAGTAGAAAGCCTTTCAATTTTGTGATCTTGGTAAGTATGACAATATTACATAGGTAAGGAAGCGAAACCAATTGGTAATATGTTGTTGCTATAAGCTCGAAATGCACCGCAATGGGAGAATAAGTTAGTTGGTATTTGAGGTCCTATGAAATTTTATATCTTTCGGGACTCAGCTCAAAAATATTTGTGTAACCTATCAATGCAGCTTAAAGAAGAGCATCCTCCACACCAATTTTGACGACTCTTTCTTCCAAATCAGATGTTTTGATCTATTCACTTTTTGGAGTAAAAAACAAGTCAACTGTCACCATGTACATTAATAGTCCTCTGGCAAATGATAATTTAGTAGATGATTCAGGATCAACCAATTTTGAAATAGATGACATAGTATATATTGACAACATTGAAGTTTCATACGTGTCCACTGTCACCACATATGCATGTAAAGTTTTATCTTAAAAGTCTAAATATACCCATCCTATGTCGTCAATATGTGGTGACAGATTGAAAAGATAAAACTACAGAAAGCTTGATGTACTATGTACTATACATGTTTTTACGTAATTAAAATCTTGATATTAATGGTCCTCATGCAAATGATAATTTAGGATAGATGATTCAGGATCAACCAATTTTGAAATAGACATGACATAGTAGATATTGACAACATTGGAGTCTCATATGTGTCCTCTGTCACCACATATTTAAGTCTAAAATTTGGATCCTCTCAATAGGCACTGCGATAAATATTTCCCTCCAATTTGGATCCTTAAACTTTTCCATTAGATGTCATCTAAAATTTCTCTGATCACTTCAAGAGAAGTCACATACTTAGCATGAACATTCTGATGTTACATGTGAAGAAGTATACTTCTCGGAATTTGCCAAAGATGCTTGATCTATACTACAAGTGCATCTCCCATCTGATGTGATGTAGACTCTTGTCTAAATTTATATTTCTTTTATTTGAATTTTTCTCTTTCATTATGTTTGACGCGCTCCACTTCGTGTATACTATCATATGAACTATCATTATTAACACGTACATAATTCAAACTCCAAGTGTTAAGGTATTGATTATTGAAATCATTCTATCATAAATATAAACATAAACAATTAAATTTTGTTATTATTAAGATGACAATGCTTGAATACTACGATGTGTATTTATTATAACAATATAATATAATGCAATTTGAGCTCAGCAACCAAATGTTAACGATTGATGCAGCTACCTTACCTATAAATTACTGTCATACTTACTATATGATCGCCAATGTGGGGCTGTTATCAATCTTACAAAAGAAGTGGTGTATTCTCACAATAATATTTATTTTCAAGAAATGTTCGTGCCATTTAAATTGGCTGATTCTCACAATAATATTGCCTTATACTATGTGCCAGTACATGGAACCAATCTATACAGAGTATATAAAGTACAAGATAATTTTGACTATCACTATATCTTAGAAAGTAGTGATAATATTACAATAATCTGTAAACCATTATTTTATGTGGAATGGAGGAACATGAATTTCATTTCCAATTTTTCACTCTACATGTATTGTTTTGATAAACCGGCTTTTTATCACTTGAAGCTGTTTGGAATCCAATTTTCCCTTGTACTGACTTGTGCTTCCTCTCCCCAGTTTGAGCTTATGGCAATATAAGACCATAGAAATTTTTGGCTTGAGTAGCATTTCCTTGCATGTCTGTAACCATAGATATTGTTGGTCAATATCTGACACACTTTGATACAATGAACTCATGTTGCCAAATTTAACTGCTTCAATATTTGACTCCTCAGCTATGAGTCGTGTAATAGTCCCTAATGGCAATGTTAAGAAGCTCAAAAGAGCATCAACAAAATCCTTTCATGCCTCAGCATACACAACTCTGTTACTTTCAGTCCACCAAAACTCTCAGCCGAACTTTGTCATTTTAAAATTTTCGCGTATTCGCGTACCCGTATCGTATCGTCTGTTCCTATACCATGTATTTGGGGCTCATAGTCTCGGACATACTCTATGCGAAGGCAATTAATGTGTTGAATATTTTGCCAAGTTGGTGGTTGATTTTTGTCGTATTTCATTCTTTACGACTAGGCATTAGCCTTTTCCTTTTGGTCTATTCCCAAAAGAAACAATAAACACTACATGCATATAAAATAAATTTAGGTTTTGTTAAAAATGTCCTTACTTTGAAAAAAGAAGAAACTTTATATCGTAAACAACAATTTGTAAACATTTAAAAAGTTGACTATATATCTTTTCGCCATTTTCTAAAACAATATTTCTATTTTAATTTTCATGACAACGGCCTTAAAGAAACTCTAGCATTTTCCAATAAATTTATACGTATGTTCTCTAAAAAGACAAATAAATATAACACTTATAAATTTATACACATATATGGTAATTTGGCAGTCAATGATCAATAATATTAACTATACTCTTCAAGGAAAAATAAAATAAAAAATGTTTTACTCTATATTAATTTTCATAACAACGACCTTAAAGAAACTCTAGCATTTTCCAATAAATTTATACATATGTTCTCTAAAAAGACAAATAAATATAACACTTATAAATTTATACACATATATGGTGAAATAGATATTCTTGAAAAAATGAAATTGCTCTGGCGAACGTAACACGGTTCACTTTCACCTTCAGCCACTCTAAACCCTTTTCACCGCCTTGACCTAAACAGCACCGATGTCTCCCAATCCTGTCATCGTCAATTGGCCATGCCGCCCCTAAATCCAAGCCATTCACACACAAAACCTTCGCCCAGGCCCTAAATAACGTATGTGATATCCCCATGAGTCAGTTCCCAAAAACCAGTTTAAAAGGTAACAATCATGCGATTTCAATCCCTGAAGAGGAGTATGAGCTGGGAATCGAAACATGCAAGCACAATCTTCATGCTCAGATCATATGGCCAAAGGGCGCAACACCCCTCACCGTTTTTGCTTTGCGTGAGAAGTTAACAGTGATTTGGAAGTCTTTTGGCCGTTGGGGAATCTCCTCCATTGGTAAGGGATTTTATGAACTTTGTTTTTCATCCATTAAAGATGCTAGAACTGCTCGATCTGTTTGTTCGATGAATTTGAATCCGGGGTTACTGAAGTTATTCGCTTGGACCAAGGATTTCAATCCTAGTACACAGAAAAACTCATCAGCTCAGGTTTGGCTTCGCATCTATGGCCTTGCTCAAGAGTACTGGAGACCAAAGATCCTATTTGCTATTGCTAGCAGTGCAGGTAACCCCATTTGTACTGATGCTAACACAGGAAAAAATAGATTTGAGCGTACCTTTGGCCAATTTGCTAGGGTTTTGATTGACATTGATTTGGAAAAGGAACGATTATATAGAGTTTTAGTGGAAAGAAAGGGTTTTGCTATGTTTGTTGACCTTGATTATGAGCAAATCCCTGACTTTTGTACGAGTTGTAGAATGGTAGGGCACAAACTGAGTAATTGCAGAAAGCATACTAGTAATATTGCTTTGAATGATGAAATAGCACAAAAAAGCAAAAATGATAAAGGAAAATCCAAAGTTGATAACACAGATAACAACCAGGAGGTGGTTAATGTAGAAAAAGAAGTTATTGATTTGGAAAAGGAGGGGCCAGCTCAGGTTCCGGTGAACGCTGCTAAAAAAACAAATGTCTCAGAATGGGTTCAAAAGCAATTAGTGGAGGTTTCAGTTCCTATTGATAACATGACAGATCTGGTTGCAGATGAAAATGCGAAGGAGTCGAATGACATTGATCAAACGGAAGAGGAAGATGAGTCAAGTTCCTAGGCATCTGAGTTTGTTGATGCAACTCAGATGAATGTGGAAGAGGACAGGACACCATCACATAGCCCTAAGGAGACCACACCAGTTCGGATCCAGAAAGATATGAAGTTTCTAAATGCATCTTGGGCCAATCTAGCTGAACAAAAGGATGATATTGAAGAATCAGGGGACCATGTATCTGGTGAAAGACGACAATCTGATTGAGGAGAGCAATCTGAAGCTAGATTAAACCTGGAAAAAGAAATTGATGAGGCTATCAATAGAGAGGATCAACAGAATCTGGAGGCTTCTGGCTTTCAACTTGTGACTAGCAAGGCAACAAAGAAAGCTCAAAAACTTAAAAATACTTCGGTGAGAGATAAATATGTAACTAGGTCAAGACCTGGTAACCATACACCCTTCAAATGAATATTCTTTACTGGAATATTAGGGGTATTGCCAACACCCCCTCAAGATTGGCACTTCAAAGACTTATACTAGTTAATAAACCTGATTTTATTTTTATAGCTGAACCTTGGATTAACTATGATAGGTTTCCTCAAAACTGGTTTCACAGACTAGGATACAAACTTTTTGCTTGCAATACCAGACACAATAATTTCCCTAACCTTTGGTGTATTTGTTCTTCCTACCTTGACCCTACCATAGTTGCTAACACTGACCAACATGTTTCCCTCACTTTCACTCATAATTCCACTACTTTTGGACTCTCTGCAGTCTATGCCTCCACTTGCTACCTTCACAGAAGGTTACTTTGGAATGACCTTATCAATTGCCATAATCAGTTCCCTATCCCTTGGTGCACTATAGGTGACTTCAATGCAATCATTGATTCACATGAACATAGAGGAGCCACCCCCCTGCCTCTCTTCCTATGGCTGAGTTTCTTGAATGGTCCAACAATGATAGTCACCTTCATCCTCCCACCAGAGGCGCACAATTTACCTGGGCCAATGGTAGGCATGGCAGAAGATACACAGAGAAAAGGTTAGATAGAGCCTTATGTAATGATCAGATGATAGATGTATGCACCTCTATATCTGTAACCACCCTTCTCAAACAAAAATCAGACCACTTCCCCATTTTTTTAACCTTTCAGATTAATGAAGTTTCACAGCCTCATCAATTTAAATTTCTCAAAATGTGGACATTACATGAAGATTGTAAAAACTTAGTTTCAACTTGTTGGAATGAAAGATTTTATGGTTGTGCTATGTTTGTTTTGTCTCAGAAACTGAAACTTCTGAAATCAAAGTTAAAGAATTGGAATAGAGATGTCTTTGGCAATGTCCACGAGTTGGTTCAAAATGCAGAAGCCCACCTTCACCTAATCCAAAACCAAATAGATGCCCTTGGTCACACAGACAACCTTTTAGAACAACAAAAGCTTGCACAAATTCATCTTGACTCAGCCTTAGCCAAAGAAGATTGCTTTTGGAAGGAGAAAGCAAATGTTAAATGGCATATGGAAGGAGATAGAAACACCAAGTTTTTTCATAGAACAGCCAAAATCAAAGCCAAAACCAACAAAATCACATTCCTGAAAGATGGTGAACAGTTGATTACTGAGCCTGAACAAATAAAACATCATATAACTAACCATTTTATGAATTTGTTTGGTTTTTCTTCTGTTTTGCAGGATACTGGCTTAGTGGAGGAAGCTATTCCTAATTTGGTGACAGAACCAATTAATAACATGCTTACACTGATCCCATCTATGGAGGAAATCCACAATGCTGTTTTCAATCTCAATAAGGAAGGTGCTCCGGGCCCTGATGGATTTGGGGCAATTTTTTTCCAAACATATTGGGAAATTGTCAAGAAAGATGTGGAAAATGCTGTTTTGGAATTCTTCACTACCAGTTGGTTAATGCCAAATTACAATGCCAACACTCTTATTCTCATCCCTAAGTCCCCAAGTGCAGACACAGTTTCTCAACTCAGACCAATTGCACTTGCAAACTTCAAATACAAGATTATTTCAAAAATCTTAGTTGATAGAGTAGCTTCAATCATGTCATCAATTATCTCTCCTGAGCAGAAAGGCTTCATTCAAGGAAGACAAATTAAAGACTGCATCTGTCTAGCTTCTGAAGTAATTAATCAGTTGGACAAAAAAACATATGGTGGCAACCTAGCTTGCAAAGTGGATATAGCTAAAGGTTTTGATACTCTAGAGTGGTCTTTTCTCCTAAAAGTCCTTCAAGCTTTTGGTTTCAACAACATCTTCTGCAATTGGATAAAGGTCATTCTTGAATCTGCTACTCTGTCTATTTCAATAAATGGTTCTCAAAATGGCTATTTTAAGTGTAAAAGAGGTGTTAGACAAGGTGATCCCTTGTCCCCTCTATTATTCTGTATTGCTGAAGATGTCCTCAGCAGATCCATTACTAAACTTGTTGAACAAGGAAAGTTAAACTTAATTAGCAGTTCAAGGTATCATTGTTTCCCCTCACACATACTGTATGCTGATGATGTAATGATTTTTTGCAAAGGGAACATTTCTTCTGTTAATGCTTTAAAGGACCTATTTTTAGCTTATGCTGGTTGTTCTGGCCAACACATTAACCCATCAAAGTCCACTATATATTCTGGCTCCATCTCAACAGGAAGGTTAAATTACTTGGTCAATTATCTTGGTTTTAATACTGGTACCACTCCTTTCAACTATCTAGGGGTGCCAATTTTTAAAGGTAAACCAAAGTCATCTCATTTACATCCAATTGCAGACAAAATCAAAGTTAAGCTTGCTACTTGGAAAACCACATTATTATCTATGGCTGGCAGAGTTCTTCTTGTCAAATCCGTTATTCAAGCCATGCTAGTTCACAGTTTTGCAGTTTATTCTTGGCCCATCTCCTTGTTAAAAGATATTGAAAAATGGTGCCGAAACTTTATTTGGAGTGGGAATATAGAAAGAAGGAAATTGGTAACAGTGGCATGGAAAAAGCTTTGCAGACCCTTAGCAGAAGGAGGCATTGGTTTGAGGTCCTTAACCACTCTCAATGAAGCTTCAAACTTAAAGTTAGGATGGGACTTGCTTAATTCCAATGAGCATTGGGCTTCCACTTTGAAAGGTAGAGTTTTTACTAATAAAAAACTTGTTTCTTACCACATTTATTCTTCCATCTGGAGCAGTGTCAAAGCTGAATATTCAACGATTCTTGAAAACTCAAGTTGGTTGTTGGGTGATGGGAAAAATATTGATTTCTGGTCTGATAGTTGGTGTGGCATTCCAATTAGTGCTAGATTGAATCTTCCTCCCAATATTGTCTCACAACTGTCCTCAAAGGTTCAAGACTTCATCACTGATTACCACTGGTCCATTCCTATCTCAGTACAAACCAAGTTTCCCCAGCTAGTTCCTCTTCTTGATCAATTATGTATTCCTAAAGTTCCTTTGGAGGACAAGCTTGTTTGGAAGCACTCTACTTCAGGTTGCTTGTCCCTCAAGGAAGCCTTCATCCATAAAACTTCTATTGGTCAAAATATGCATTGGGCTAAAATTATTTGGAGCATTGACATCCCTCCTTCTAAATCCATGATGGCTTGGAGACTTATGCATGATAAATTACCAACTGATGATAAGATGATGGAGAGAGGTAGCAAGATGGCTTCAATGTGCAGTAACTGTAAATCTCATGCATAATCATCATCTCACTTATTTTTACATTGTTCTTTTGCTTCTAAGGTATGGAACTGGTTTTCTTCAATCTTAAATTCCCCTCTAAACTTCAGTGTTACATCTGACATTTGGAAAATTAGTGATAGAAGATGGACACCCCAATGCAAAATTGTTATCATTGCCTGCTTAGTTAACATTCTAAATACCATTTGGTATACTAGAAACCAAGCAAGATTCCAAAACAAAATCATTGATTGGAAAGTAGCTATAAACATGATTATTTCTAGTACTGCATTTTCTGGAAATTCCACACTGAAGACTTCTGCAATAGACATGACTGAATTCAGGATCCTCAAGGCTTTAAAGATTGACATTCATCCTCCTAGGGCTCCAACCATCAAAGAGGTTCTATGGCATCCTCCTATTTCAAATTGGTTGAAAGTAAACACAGATGGGGCAGTCACCAAAAACCCTTCAAAAGCAGCTTGTGGTGGCATCTTTAGGTCCTCAGAAGGCTTCACAAGGGGTTGCTTTGCTCAAAATCTCTCCACTGACTCGGCATTCATAGCTGAGATCTTTGGAGCAATTTTAGCCATTGAAATTGCTCATAACAAGAATTGGAACAACATATGGCTGGAAACGGATTCAATGCTTCTGTTGTTAGCTTTTAAAAACCCTCTCATGATTCCATGGTCTCTTCGTAACAGATGGCTAAATTGCATGGAGGTCACAAAAAGAATGAACTTTATGGTGTCTCACATTTATAGGGAAGGCAATGTTTGTGCAGATTCACTGGCTAATATAGGATTGAACTTAGTTGGTTTCTTTTGGTGGGAGGATGCTCCTAGTAATCTTAGACAAGAAGTTGTTAAAAATATGTTGGGAATGCCCAACTATAGGTTTACCACCTTCTGAAAAGGCTTTGGGGTATATCCCAATTTTCTTCTTTGTCTGCTTCTCTTTTTGTTAATTGAATTTGGGTAGTGTGCTTTGCACTACTTTTTGCTTTAAAAAAAAAAATTATACACATATATGGTAATTTGGCAATCAATGATCAATAATATTAACTATACTCTTCAAGGAAAAATAAAATAAAAAATGCTTTACTCTATACTCTTCAAGGAAAAATAAAATAAATATTAAACATAGAAGAAAATAAACACAATAAAGTAGATAGCTTGCAGCCCAAGTAATTGTTAGAGGGCATTTTAGTCTTTGTACTTTATCCTTCTTTAGTTGGTTGAGTTAGTTACATAGCTTATGCTTGAACTCTATATATAGTGATGTAACACTTTGATCAATCAATAATAATTTTTCCCTCTTTTCTCTATTTGATAATATGATATCAATTTTACTCTCTCTCTCCTTGAGAAGAGTTTGTTACGATTCAGTTAGCTTCCGCCATTGATGCTCAAGCTCAAGCTTTTTCACCTTCTTCGTTTTCGTTGATTTTTTTTTGCAGAATCTCCTTGATTCTTCTTCGTTTCTTCTCGATTCAGTCTCATTTTCACTTTGAGATCCTTCGTTCATCTTCTTTCTCATCGTTTCGTGCGTTGTAATTGCCTTTTTTGATAGTACTATGTTCTTCCCCTTTTCACATTTCTTGCTTCATCTTCATCATGCCTCATCGTCAAGCACCTGTTGCTCATCAAACAGACACAAATTCTCCATTTTATGTGCATCCTAGTGAAAGTCCTAGTTCTGTGTTAGTTACACCTCCTCTTGATGGTTCTAACTACCTCGCATGGCATCGTTCTATGAAACGTGCTTTAGGAGCGAAAAATAAACTTTCTTTCATTGATGGATCTATTCCAATCCCTCCTATTGATGATTTGAACCGTAGTGCTTGGGATCGCTGTAACTACTTGACCCATTCTTGGATTTTGAACTCTGTTTCTCCACAAATTGCTCAAATCATCGTATTCCATGAGTACACCATTGATGTCTGGATTCAGCTTCAAGAACGCTTCTCTAAGGTTGATAGAGTCAGAATTGCTTCTTTACGCACTGCTATCAACAACTTGAAACAAGGAACTAAGTCAGTACTTGAATACTTCACTGAGTTGAAGTCTCTTTGGGAAGAGCTCAATTCCCATCGTCCAATGCCTATGTGTACCTGTCCTCATCCATGTTGTTGTGAATCTATGAGATCTTCTCGCAATTTTCGTTTGGAGGATCAGGTTATTCAGTTCTTGACTGGTTTGAATGATGATTTTGCAGTTGTAAAAACTCAAGTTTTACTTATGGAACCTCTCCTTTCTATCAACAAAATCTATTCTCTAGTTGTTCAGGAAGAAATTAATAATTCTATTATTACTGCTTCTCCTTCTATTGAAGATTCCAACATTTTGGTGAATGCTTCTGAAGCAAGAAAACCATTTGGGCATGGAAAACCTAATTCTGGTTCATATCCTCGTAAGAACAACTCTAAATACTACACCTTTTGCCATAAGACAAATCCCACTGTTGATTTCTGTTATCAAAAACATGGTTTCCCTAATCTAACAAGGGATCTCCTTCCACTCATGCTGTGAATTCAGAGATTGTTCCTGAATCTCAAGGTGTTGATGTAGGTTCTTTAACTATTTCTCAAACTGGTTTGACTCAAGATCAGTATGCTCATCTTGTTACTTTGCTCCAACAATCATCCTTCACTCCACCAACATCCAATACCACCTCAGCCACCACAAATCGTGTCATTTCTGCACATGCTTCATCTTCCACAAATGCTTTTGCAGGTATAAACACTATATTTTCTTGTTCCTTGCATGTTAAGTCACCTCACTGGCTTATAGATTCAGGTGCTAATGAGCACATTTGTTCATCTATAGCATTACTTCATTCATTTTACAAAATTAAACTTGTTCATGTCACTTTACCTAATGGCCAATCTATTTTAGTTCATTATGCTGGTACTGTCTTCTTTTCTCCTTATTTTCATATCATTAATGTCTTATACTCCCCTCATTTTAAGGTCAATTTGATTTCTGTTTCTAAACTTCTCAAACTCAAGACTTATGATAAACATTTTGTGAATGATATATGCACTATACAGGATGTGAAATCACAGAAGATGATTGGTTTGGGTGATCTTTGTGATGGACTTTATAGATTGAGAATGCCTCCTCCTTCACATTCTAGTCATTTTTCTGATAACATTACTACTTTTCCTTGTAATAAAGTTTCTTCTCAGTCATGTAATTCTGTTTCTTGTACTTCCAATATTCATATACCTTCCACTGCACTGTGGCACTTTAGATTGGGTCATTTGTCCAATCAAAGACTGTCTCAGATGCATCAATTGTATCCCACTATTCATGTTGATAATAAATCCACTTGTGACATATGTCATTTTGCCAAACCAAAGAAATTACCCTATACTTTGAGTTCCTCTATTGCTTCATCTAAATTTGAGTTACTTCATTTTGATATTTGGGGTCCCATTGCTAAAGTTTCTATACATGGTCATATATATTTTCTTACCATTGTTGATGACCATGGTAGATTTTTATGGACCATAATGCTCAAAAATAAATCTGATGTTCCATCACATATTCAAAATTTTATTCAACTCATTCAAAATTAACACAATGTCACACCAAAAATCATCAGGTCAGACAATGGACCTGAATTTCTATCATCTGAATTTTATGCTTCTCATGGAATCATTCATCAAAAGTATTGTGTTGAGACTCCTCAACAGAATGGTAGAGTTGAGAAGAAGCATGAGCACATTTTAAATGTTTCTAGAGCTCTTCTTTTCCAGTCCAAACTTCCCAATTTCTTTTGGTCTTATGCTGTCTTACATGCTGTGTTTCTCATCAATAGAGTCCCTACTCCTGTTCTCAACAATCAGTCACCTTATCATGTTTTATACAACACTTTACCTGACATTAACTCATTCAAAGTTTTTGGTTGTCTTTGTTATGCTTCCACTCTTCAAGCTCATAGAACTAAGTTACAGTCTAGAGCAAGAAAGTATATTTTCTTAGGATACAAGTCAGGTTATAAAGGGTTTGTTCTTTATGATTTAAACACCAAAGAAATCTTCATTTCTAAAAATGTCACTTTTCATGAGTCTATTTTGCCTTACATTTCACCTCCTACTTAATCTTCATAAAACTGGCAATATTTCACTCCTTCCCACAATCAAACACATTTTGTTGATGAACCTGTTTCTCCTCCACTACCTATAACTACTCCTCCTAACCCTCCACCTATTAGAATATCCTCTAGAACTAAACATAAACCTGCTTACTTGCAAGATTTTATTTGTCCCTCTTCTTCTAATAAACAAACTCATCATTTAACTAGTAAATATCCCATTTCTGCTTATCATTCTTATGCCAATTTATCTAACTCTCATTCTTTGTTTTCTTTGTCTATTACCACTCACATTGAACCTAAAACCTACATTGAGGCCATTAAACATGATTGTTGGAAGCAAGCTATGAAAGATGAAATTACTGCTCTTGAACAAACTGGCACTTGGCAAATAGTTGATCTCCCTCCAGCAGTCAAACCTATAGGGTGTAGATGGATCTTCAAAATAAAAACACAATGTTGATGGATCCATAGAGAGATACAAAGCAAGATTAGTGGCCAAAGGATACAATCAGATTGATGGTTTGGATTATTTTGACACATACTCTCCTGTAGCTAAACTCACCACAGTCAGATTCATCATTGCTTTAGCTTCTATTAACAACTGGCATTTACATCAGCTTGAAGTTAATAATGCATTCCTGCATGGAGAGTTACAGGAAGATGTTTACATGACCATACCTCCTGGTGTCCCTCATGCTCATTCCAATCAAGTTTGCAAACTTAGTAAGTCTTTGTATGGTCTCAAACAGGCTAGTAGGAAGTGGTATGAGAAGTTGACCACTATTGTTCTATCCAATGGTTACAAACAAGCAGCTTTTGATGCTTCTTTATTCACCAAAAGCACTTATTCCTCTTTCATTGTTTTACTGGTGTATGTTGATGATGTTATTTTGGCTGGCAACACTTTTTCTGAGTTCAGTTTAATTAAAGGTGTTCTTCATCATGCCTTCAAAATCAAGGATATTGGCCAACTTAAATATTTTTTGGGACTTGAAGTTGCTCGTTCTAAATCTGGCATCTCCTTATGTCAGAGAAAATACTGTCTTGACTTATTAGAAGATTCAGACCTTCTTGGTTCTAAGCCATTGTCCACTCCCTCTGATCCTTCTATTAAGTTACATAATGACTCAACATCTTCATTTCCTGATATATCAGCATATAGAAGATTGATTGGAAGATTGTTATACCTTAATACAACCAGACCTGACATCATATATATCACACAACAACTCAGTTAGTTCCTTAGTAACCCCACTCAAACTCATCGCAATGCATCTATGAGAGTTTTGAGATACCTTAAAGGTTGTCCTGGTAAAGGTTTATTCTTTCCAAGAAACTCATCACTTCAAATCAAAGGGTACACTGATGCTGACTGGGCTGGATGCAAAGACACTAGAAGATCCATATTTGGTCAATGTTTTTTTCTTGGTCACTCTCTTGTTTCACGGAGAACCAAGAAGCAACTTACTATTTCTAGGTCTTGCTCTGAAGTTGAATACAGGGCACTTGCTTCTGCATCCTGTGAACTGCAATGGCTCACATATCTTCTCAGAGACTTAGAGGTCAAATGCATCAAGCCACCTGTTCTCTATTATGATAACCAGAGTGCCATCTACATTGCTGCCAATCCAGTCTTCCATGAACGCACCAAGCATCTTGAGATTGACTGTCACATAGTTAGGGAAAAATTGCAAGCTGGCTTGTTCAAACTACTGCCTAATTCTTCTAAAGATCAAGTAGCAGATTTTTTCACCAAATCATTGCTTCCTCAACCTTTTAATCTCCTTCTCTCCAAGTTGAGGTTGCTAGATATATACCAACCTCCAAGTAGATAGCTTGCAGCCCAAGTAATTGTTAGAGGGCATTTTAGTCTTTGTACTTTATCCTTCTTTAGTTAGTTGAGTTAGTTACATAGCTTATGCTTGAACTCTATATATAGTGATGTAACACTTTGATCATCAATTAGAATTTTTCCCTCTTTTCTATTTGATAATAATAAAAAATGCTTTACTCTATAAAATAGGACGCTCAATTTGGAGTGGTCAGAGACATATACAAAAGAAAATACTATGTGTGGTTTGGTATAGAAATAGATGGAAATCTTCAACAACTAAAGCCACTTTAACTAACTTTCTCACAAGAAACAATCGAGTTGACTACCACCTAGTCAAAGTCATGCTATGCTTTCATTAATTTATGTTAAACTCCAGATGGCTTTTGAAAATTTGTGGGTAAGTTACACACATACAAATTAAAAACAGCCATATGTATTTTATTAAACTTTTTCTTTTAAAATTCTATATTTGATTGGTTTATATAGCGGAGTACACTTGGTTTATTTTAATTGGTTTATTTTAAAAGCTAAGTTTAAACCTCATCTTATTTATTAGAATCACAATTTGTTGCAGTCTACAAAGTCACGCAGTTCTGTTTCAATGACATTTGATAAATATTAGACGATTTTGATTTGAAGAAATAAACGCTACAAATTATATTTGTTTTTCTGAACAGTGGGATCAAGATCAAAATTAGACTGTTAACAATGTCTTGACTTTGTGAATGCAGCGAAAAAGCGATGGCTAGAATCCTATTTAATTAACTTTTTTTTTGTCATGTAGGCAAGTGAAAGTGTGGAGAAGTGGGGTGTATGAGATTCGAACCTGATGTCTGCATATATTATGCATTGTTCTAACCAACTGAATTAACTCACGGAAACATTTTAAATTAACTTTACAAAGCGAGTAAAATGCATCCCATATTTAGTTCAAAGGGTTTTCTTTATTTAAACGGCCAATTTATCCCATTATCTTACAAAACGTAAAGAAGAAAATGAAGAGCTTAGTATGTGTGCTTTTGTTACTCGTATTCGTTTTATTGGAAGTAATAATATATTGTGAAGGGTGTTGGAAGCAAGAGAGAGAAGCTCTTGTTACTCTGAACTCCCATTTGGGAAATGTTATGTCTTGGTCAGCCAACAATAGCACAGATTGTTGTGAATGGGAAGGACTTGAATGCAACACCGCTGGAAGAGTCACCAAACTCAACCTTCAATTCCCTACTGAATCGCTTAACTATTCAGATTTTGCAATCTTCAAAGATTTGAAGACTCTCGACCTATCATATACTGGAATATCCAATTGTACAACAACTCTTCAAGGTTATTTCTCATACAAGTTGTATAGTCTCATCATTAATCATCTCAATTACTAAAGTAAAATATGAATCTATTTTGACATATTAACCATCATTTTCATTTACATATTATTATGCAGGGTTGGAAAATCTTGAAGTTCTTGACTTGACTTATAATTATATGGATAATGATATCAGCGTTCTGTCTTGTTTGGATGGACTTTCATCTCTTAAATCTCTATCGTTGTCTGCAATCTTGTTCGATGTGAATTCATCCCACAGTGAGATCAAATATAGTTTTCTATCTTAAACAAATAATTAATCAAAGGCAATCAATAATTTTTATTTGCTTCTGAAAATAAGAAAACTATTACTAATACATATTTATATATAGGACTACCATATATAGATTTTCGGACAGTTTTGGAGACAATTTCATCAAAGATGCTGCATCTAGAGGTCCTTGACATAAGTCAAAACCATTTGACCAATGAAATCCTGCCATCACTCAAGGGATTCACATCTTTGAAGGAATTGAATTTGGGTGGCATTGGATTGAACTCAGATCTTCATATACAAGGTAGGCTATATAACACTGATTATCACTTCATTTTATTAAGATATGTAGCTAGCCGGTGCAGTAACACACTCCGCTATTTTAACGTGTAGGATTAAGCGCCATATTGAAGAATCTTGAGATCCTTGACATCTCCAGAAACAACTTCAATGACACTGATATTGCATCTGCTCTTAGTGGCCTTTCTTCCCTCAAGAGTTTAATTTTACAAGAGAGTGAACTTACTTTGAGATCAATTCATCGTATGTCATACTTTGCATATTAAGAACTATTTAGTTTCTAAAAATATTTTCTAAGATTTATGTTTATTTTAAATTGCAAACAAAGAGATGAAAGACACATTTAGTGATTCGTGAAATTGATTCTCTCGACCCAATAGAAGAGAGAGATAGAGAGAAATATATCGAAAAAATTGCAAAAGCAAAAAAGAAGAATTTACGAGAGATAACGATTGGAGAGGTGTGAAAACTGAAAAGAGGGTTGATCGAGAGGATCTAAACTAGAATATTTGTGATAGTGTTAGATTTCGAAATACTTCAATTCCCAACAAATGAACTCGAAAAATCAATATAGGATTCAAGTTTGATCCATAAGATGGTTCTATGTGTATAGGTTTAAAGTTTCAAGCATGCCGCTATGAATCAAAGGAACCTACAGATTTTGAACAAGATAAAAGGAAAAATAAATAAAGAAAAACAAAGGCATACGTGTACTTAAAGGACAAATATAGATATTAAGATAGGTGTGTTTCATATATCACTATTTCAACGTTGTCAGTAGGAGTAAAATCTTTTTGAGGATAGATGTGTTTCTAGTAGGCGAAATTTTGTTGAACGAAAATGAACTCATCAGCATGGATTTGACCTTACAGTTTATTGATGAAAAATAAACTAACTCATACGTTGCATAAATGTTATGTGTATTTTAACTTCAAATGAATTTCTTTTTCAAGTTTCTTTTTTGAATTTGAATCTTGAGGTTGAGAAACAAATAATTGTTTTTTTTTTTTTTAAAGACTTCTTGAACACGTTTCATATGGCAGAGAAGTTTAAATTTCTTCAAGTAACATATCTAATCGTATATGTGTATATATCGCCAGATATATCAAAACTGCGGTCTTTGGAGATCCTTGACTTGACTGATAATAATTTAAGCAACAATATTATTTCATCCCTAAGTGGTCTTCCACGTCTCAAATCTCTGGACTTAAGTTTCAACAACTTGAAAGGATCGCTTGACATTAGTGGTGAGTATTTCTATTTAAATTATATTTCAAGCTCATCTTTAGCTTGATTATGATATCCCTGTTCTTGAATGCTGGTGATCATCTTGTGATTGATTAATAAGTGCAATTTTTTTACTCTGTTCTTGTAAGGAGTATTTTTATACCTCTAATTTATCCGTTTAAATCAATATTAATCTATCCTCTTTTAATCTCTTGCAGGATTATCAACTTTAAGGAGCTTGAAGATTCTCGATTTTAGTGATAATCAGTTAGTCGATTTCGTTGTTCATGAAGGTAACTATTTAAGAATTTGATTTTAAATTGTTTCAAAAAAAATAATAATTTGATTTTAAATATTTTAAGGTGACAGCTCCAATTCCCTTTGAATTCATTGGGTTATGGCTGTCAAGTATTTTCAATCATTTGTATTAATGTTACAATTGCATAGTAATGCATGGATAAGATATAACGCCAGAACAATAATAATAAGCCAAATGTGGTCCAACTTCTAATGATATCTATTTATCTCCTTATGTGACTTAAGTTGAGACACATTTTCTTCGTCAAATTGTGTATGATTAAAACAAAATGTTGAAATCTTAGTCAAACAAACTTACATTTTTCAGGGTCAAAAAATCTAAGCAGATTAGATATTCTTGCGTTAGATTCGAATATGATAAATGGAAGCAATCTGCAAGAGTCGTTACAGGCTTTCCCGTCTATTAGGAGGCTTACTTTGACATTTAACAAATTTAAAGGAACAATTCTTGCTGGAGGTAATAATGCATCCTATCTTATCTAATTTATGTGATTAATTATTAGGTACTAACAACGCAAATTAGCATTACACAATCTTCCAATTAAATAACTCTAATGCTACTTTAGTATTCTTGCTGGAACAATTCTTGCTGGAGGTAATAATGCATCTTAACTTATCTAATTTATCAGAAACATCTAAAATTAACATTGATGTTGTAATATGTGATTGGATGCATGAGAAAATAAATTTTATACTAATGGTTCATGCAAATTAAATCACTACTTTATTATTTATAAATTATATTTCCTTTTGGTTACTATATCCATGTCCCTTTTTGCATGTAGGTTTTCGTGGCTTAAGTAACTTGGAATACTTGGCGTTGGACAACAGTTCTAATTTACAAAATGAGTTTTTCAAAAGTATTGGGGACTTGCC
>Ga0228710_1005718_pt1 | contig 19207 bp, 7 predicted proteins | sample MedpolnodulmetaG_FD_177995 | JGI IMG/M metagenome (GOLD analysis project Ga0228710, IMG submission 177995) | Root nodule microbial communities from Medicago polymorpha collected in Santa Monica, California, United States - pink nodules | ecosystem: Host-associated > Plants > Roots > Nodule...
GCATATAGTTAAAAAAAAAACTCTCTAGTTCTTCTTTTTTTTGTTAGTCATAATATATTTATAATGATAATAATAGGAAAAAAAATAAAAATAGAAGCATACAAAATTAAACCTAGCTATAGGTTCTGACATTTGAATCTTTATTTTCACTTCACCATCCTATTCATATGTATATATATAAACCTTGGAGTTTGGATATAAAACAGGAGTTAACAAGAGAAACCAAGTATGATACAAGAAGATCAAGGACAGTGTTCATCTCAAACAATCAATAACTTTGAAACTTATCAACAAGAGCAGTTTCTCCTTCAACAACAGATGATGAGGCAACAAAATAGTGATCATCATATCTTTGGTGGAGGAAGGTCTATGTTCCCTACAGCAGGAGGTGATCATCAAGTTTCACCAATCTTGCAACAAACATGGTCTATGCAACAACTTCATCATCATCATCCTTTCAACCCTCATGACCCTTTTGTTATTCCTCAACAACAAACTTCACCTTATGCAAGTTTGTTCAATAGAAGGGTTCCTTCTCTTCAGTTTGCATATGATCATCATGCAGGTTCTGAGCATCTTAGGATCATATCAGATACACTTCAACATGGATCAGGTTCAGGACCCTTTGGTGGTTTTCAAGGTGAAGTTGGAAAGATGAGTGCTCAAGAAATTATGGAGGCTAAGGCTCTTGCTGCTTCCAAGAGTCATAGTGAAGCTGAAAGAAGACGCAGAGAGAGAATCAATAACCATCTTGCTAAGCTACGCAGCTTGTTGCCAAGCACAACCAAAGTAAGTATATAGTAGTAAAAAAAAATCAACTTCTTTGAAACTTGCATACATATTTTTCAAGTTATAAAAACTTATCAATTGATTACTAAGCTCCAAGAAATTTAAAATGCAAACCTAATCAAAGATCTCAACTCAACCAATATAGTACTAATATATAATACATTAATGCTATAATACAATAGTATGAAAGTGAGTTTTGCAAGAGTGTTTTTTCTAAGTGGCCTTTTTGAATTCAATATATGCCTTTTGTATATTCAAAATATCTATTACTTTTGAGCCATAAACAACAAAATCAAAATCGAATATAACCTTTTAGAAAATGAGGTGCAAAGAGTCTTATTGTTTTGTTTGCTTTTGTTAACATCCTTTTTGGGTTGTTTTGTATACACATTGTTCTCTCTTTTTTTTCTCATTAATAACTTTAATTATGTAACTATATGTTTTGTTTTGGGAGTGTCTCTATAATGTGTGGTAGTTCCAAGGAAGCAGCTAGCTGGCTAAAGAAAAAGTGGTAAATAAAAAGTGAATTAGTGTTAATGTCTCTTGGTATGATAAAGAGGAACCAAAACAGCATGCAGTTGAAAAGCTTCGCATGAAAATATATTGTCTTTGCCGGATAATATGTTGATCAGTCAAACTCAATTGAAGAATGAAAAGAAATAAAGGAGACAAAAACTAGCACCTTTGTCAGTCACAAACATAACACACTATCTCATCTAAAATACTATAGTATATGCATGACACTTCCACCATTCAAAATATATCCACTATTTCCATTTCACATTCTTATATCATATGCTCTATAACCTACCAACCTTATGTATATATCAGATCTATTCAAGCCCTACCATTAAAATGATTTTAGATCCTCCACACTAGTATGCAGAAATTTTGTATCTTATGATTCATACAAGATGATCTTATACAAAATTGAATTCATTTCATACAAATTTTGGTAGTATGTATCTATATTGGACGACATGAATCTTATCTTGAACCCTGATTATTATATGATGAGTCTTGATGCACACTTTTAACTTTGTAATGTATAATAAGATTCAATTTATGATTCTAAAAATAGATCTTTGATTTACGATTTTAAATAACTAAACTGTGGCTGCAACGTTGTAAAGACTTTCATTTACATGAGATCTCAGCTCAGCTCAGCGATAAGAGTTTGATTTTATAATTTGAAGGGACGAAATTCAAATCTCATTCACTTTTAATTAACTATAAATTGAGTGCTTTACTCTATTTTTATATTTTATGTGAAAAAACTTTATGTTTATGTTTATATTTTTTTTTGTTTTTTGTTTATTGTAGACAGACAAAGCATCATTGCTAGCAGAAGTGATACAACATGTAAAAGAATTGAAGCGTCAAACATCATTGATAGCAGAAACAAGTCCAGTTCCAACTGAATGTGATGAATTAACAGTAGATGCTGCAGATGATGATGAAGATTATGGATCAAATGGAAATAAGTTTATCATAAAAGCCTCACTTTGCTGTGATGATAGGTCAGATCTTTTGCCTGAACTAATCAAGACATTGAAAGCATTAAGGTTAAGAACACTCAAAGCTGATATAACAACACTTGGAGGACGTGTTAAGAACGTTTTGTTCATTACTGGTGAAGAAGATGATCATGAATATTGCATTAGTTCAATACAAGAAGCACTCAAAGCTGTGATGGAGAAAAGTGTTGGAGATGAATCTGCTTCTGGAAGTGTCAAGAGACAAAGGACTAATATAATATCAATATCTAATTAATTAGAATTGATTAAATTATGGTCTTTATTAATTTTATCTAATTAAAGGCCTATTATTATATTAGTATATGGTACTTGGTTATTATATATTTTTTATTTGGAATATTTAAATTTTTATCTTTTTTTTTGGGGGTGGTTTTCTTTTTCTTTTCTTTTTTCATGGTGTGCTGTAAGATGTTGTTATGTATATGGTCTCGTTGAACATGATGATGAGACAATGAGGTAATGATAATTTGGTGGTTTTCTTTTTACATGTGTGGTTGTTGCTTGCTTTACACATTTGAGAAGGTGGAGCTAGCAGAAATGAATCCATGTTCTAATAACTGACTTGGTGAATGAGTGAGTGTGACTTTACTTGCAAGAATCCTAAAATAATTAACTCATATATATTCATGAGTAGCTTTGCTTGTGACCTTTTTGTTTTGGTTTCAAGAGTTTTCATGTAAATCTCTTTATGGCAGCACAAGTGCATGACATTATAATTGTGAGCATGGGAAGGTGAATGGATTCCATGCACTGATATCAGTTCAGAAAAGTCTTAAAAACAATATTAGCAAAAGCATGTTGATATATGAAGATTGTAATAAAACTGGGGTTGTGTTAACCAGTGCCCCCGGGCATTAGTTAAGAAAGTTAAATATAGAAATTTTTTATTAATGACAACAATTTTTTGACTTTTCTAGAGTGGAACATTCCATTTTTTTATCATTTCTCAATGCAAAGTTTCCATATTAACCTCCTTAACTTGTGCCCCGAGGCACTAGTTAACATTTCCCATAAAACTATCATTCATCCTCTCTTATTTCTTACAATTTTTATATTTTATTACCACAAATTTATTGCTACAATCTTTTCTCTTGATCTCTGAAAATTTTGTTGGAGACTCTTATTATTAAGTACTAAGGGAAAGATGGACACTAACATATCTCCGCCTATTTACATTTTCCATTTGTATTATATTATTTTCTTTACAAGAAGTATTGTATTGATTTTAATTGAATTTGTTTATTTCAATGTTATAATGTTTATATTCCTTCAACTATGGTGTAGATTTAATTTAAAATTTAAAATTGAAAAATAATTAAATTGTTAATGGTACAAAGACATATATTTATATTCAAAGATTCAAGACATCCTAAGTTTAAGTAACTACCACATGTTAAGAGCGTAGAATAAGTTTTGAAGGATGTGGTTATATTTGAGAAGTTATCAACATTCAAAATTCAAAAGATTGGAAGAAACTTGCAGAAGAAGTTTTCTAAGTTAGTTAGAATACACCCATGCATTATAATAGGAGTTAGTTTCTTTCATTTTTCTATAAACAATAGAATTTTACTTCCATGTTAAAGGAGTTCATTTCCATTATCAAAACTTTTCTACTTGATAACAGATTTGCCCTCGTGGGATAATTATCATACTGATTGTTGATTTGAACGATGTACATAACTCAATCTTATTTATAATGATAACAACAATATCTTTTTTTTTTCCTTCTATGTTTTGGTATTTTTAAATGTTTGTTTCTTCTTTACTTTATAGCAATTTCTTACCATTAGGTGTTTCTTGCACCGTAAACTAAGATTTGAGGCTTTAAATCTATTAAGCGTGTGCTTGACTATCCGGTGGACTACCACTACCTCACATTTGATATTCTTTTTACCGTGAAATAGTAAAGCTACTATTTGCAGCTTATTTGGATTTTCAAATTCTATTATCTACCAAAGTTGTTACTAGGTTGAATCACGACCAAGTCGCTCTCTTTAAGACGTTTCGTGACACTGCCCAAAATTGTACAAGACATACTATCAATCACGCCGCCTACAGGATAAAATAAGTCCAACTACGTACAACTGTTCGATTAACCACTACACTGTAGAACACCGTTCGAGAATTACACCTCGAATATGGTACTAAGACCATTCTTTTAATACTGAAACCACTTTAATATGGTACTGTTACCACTCTATTATGGTGTTGAGACCACTCAAATATGGTGTTACCACCATTCTAATTATTAACTTCTCCAACTATGATACTATGATCACTCAAATATGGTTTTACATCATTCTAACGTCTAACTTCTTCAAGAATCGAAGAAGAATATATTTTAAAATCATTATTTATTCCGAAAAATAGACTATGATCTTAAATTATTATTTATTCCGAAGGACATAAAAATATCGAAGGGACTATGAATTTAAGATCATTCTTAATTCCAAAGGGACATTAAACCGAAAAGGGATTATCGTCTTAAGAACACTCATAATTCCGAAGGGACAGAAAAAAAAGGAGATGAAGAGAAGAAAGACACGTCAACACAAGTCAAGAAAGGAAGAAGAGAGAAAGAGTTCCCGACAAACTCTTTGGTGTGATTTTTGAACTAGGTGAGCTCTCCTTTTATATGGAGAGTTTGTAACTAATTTGGAGAAACTTAAGAATTAAGTAAACTTAAAAATTAAGCAACCCTCAGATCAGCTCAAGTAACAAACTAATCAGATAAGTTCAAAAAGAAACAAATTCACTAACGAAGGAAAGACAAGAAATTTAGTTGGATTATCAATCTTATCACAACAAACATAAGTTAAAATTATGCGAAGTGATATCCATGAATAAAAAATAATAATTACTTTTATTTTCGTCATTATCGGATATTTAAAATTAAATATCACTATTTAAACACTATTAATGTGTGTGTTCTATTTTATGTTGGACCCCCATACTCTATTTTTTTCAATTCACACAACACTAGATTAAAGTTTAATTACTTGTGTTTAATCTTCCAACCTTCCAATTTCTTTCCAACTTCACACCAATGTTCCAACAACTTCTCTCTCAACGTGACTCTCTACCATGATTTTTTTCATTTACCAAACACACACTAACTAAAATCCTCGTAAGGATCTGACTTAAATTCTAGATTGATCATTAAGTTCATTGGTTAAAGCAATAAATTTCCACGACATCAAAATTCATTTTGAACTTTATATCTCAGCAACGTGGAACTTGTTATTTTTTCCATTATAAGCTCACAACACATGGAAAGATAAGGTTAAAAGGGGTTCCTACTTCCTCGCCTTAATATATTTGGAAAATTACTATTGACACATTTGATAAGATTGAAAAACACATGTAAAAGACGAAAAGCTCTGGTGGCAGTTACTGCCGAATTATGAATGGAACCGGCGGCAGTTAACTGCCGAGGAATCCATCAGCAGTTAATTGTCGATATGTATTGATACAATCTGGCAGAAGCTCTCTCATCCATTATTACTCTCAAAATCTCACACAATTTCTCCAATCTCTCTCAAAAACTCTTTAAAAACTCCACCAAATTTATTCAACAAAATCACAAGTAAGTAAATCATAGTGCTATTAACTTACATTTTAGTTGTTATAAATGTTTTTTTTTTTTGTAGTTTTTGAGTAGATTTTGAGTAAAATTTTTTTTTAGTTTTTGAGTAGATTTATACGTTATAATTCATTTTTATAGTAGATGTAAGTAGATTAATTTAATTAAAATGTTTGCATGATGTTTATGTTGTAGTTTAGAATTTTAGGGTTATTTTTAATTTTGGTGTTTTATATTTATTTTTTTATTTTAGTTTTTAAGTAAATTTACATGTAAGAGTATATGATTTATTTTAAGAGTAGATATAAGTTGAATAATTTTGTTATATTTTTTTCATTTTTATGTTTTTTTTTTTAGAGTAAAATATTTTAGGGTTATTTTTATGATTTTTAGGGTTTATGTATAATTTGCACTACAAGTGTTTGATGAAATGTATGAATGAGTTTTTCATTAATTGTTTTTAATTTCTTATTGTGTAGATTTGATGCAATGGCCGATATGTTCGACGTTCATGCACAATTCAACAGTGGAGAACCTCAGAGGTTGAAGGTTCGGCACCTTGGTGTCACGTTAAGAGGTATCAAGAATCAACTGAATGAATTCAACCAAGGAGTCAACCCCGAAGACACAAGGAGGGTGGAATACGTTCAGTATAAACGTCCAATACTCGACGATGGGAGAATATCATTCAGTTGGGTGGAATTAACGAATGATGAGGACGTGAAGAGCATGTTCCAGTGGATCGATATGCGTGTAACGTTGCCGAGATCAACTGAAGATATTATCAAAAGTTTGATTCCGCCAGAAGATCATGATTAGGTAGGAATGCACCTTTCAACTACAACAATTGTCTTACTCTGAAATGAGGTGATTCAAACTTGTTGAACGACATTTCCCAAGCATTCTCCCGACATTCTGATTGTTCCTTTCAAAAGATTAAATTCTTGTTAGGCTGGTTTAGATGAAGGTATTGAAGTGTCAAGGAATGGACCTCATTCTTTTGACACTTGAATACCATCATTTAAACCAAACCTAACAATAATTTAATCTTTTGAATGGAACAGTAGAAATGTCGGGTGAATGCTTGAGAGCTGCTGTTTAGCAAGTTTGAATTTACCCCATTTCAGAGGTAAGACAATTGTTTTAGTTGGAAGGTTCTAGTCGAATGTAATGTAATGTAATGATAGGACATATTTAGGAACTTTATGTAATGTAATCTAATGTAATGTAACTTTTAGGTTATGATATCGAATTCCTTCATAAAAGTTGAGTGTCACAGAATGCACCTCATTCTTTATGTGATAACTCGTCTTATATGAGGGAATTTGATGTGATAGCATATATAGTTGATTCATCATAATACATGTTATTCTGAATGGAACAATAATTTATTTATTCACTTTTCGAATTTATTCATTCATTGCGCAATTTTTATTCGAATTGACGTTAGACTTAATTAGTCTTTATTCGAATACGCGACTTTAATCGAAATTATTCAAAACACGACTTTATTCAAAGTACCATAATGTCAAGCAAAATGTGCGCGACATATAAAAAAAACATAAAAAAAGATCCAAAACAATTAGGCATTAAAAGCTATTACATTCAATCATCTTCCTCGTCACACAAGTCAATTGAGTTCTCCTCGACAGTCCTTGGGGCACCTTCTTTTGGTTGAGGACCAAAATAGCATGTCCTCCCGCTCCTCCTTAGTCTGGACTGATTGTACATCGGCACCTTCGAACCCTTCTTTTTTACGGAACCATCACATTCAATTTCGTGTCATGTCACAAGCGATTTTGCTTTCTTCTTGTCATCATCCTCCTTTTTGTTCAACTGAACCTGATTTTGATTCTGAGACATATCTACATAGAGAAATTGGTGATCAAAACATAAACTAAACAACAATGCCATAAAATCAAAACCTAAACCTAAACTATCATCAAAACCGACACCTAAACCTAAACAATTCTAACAATTCTACAACAATTCATCAAAACATAAACCTAACAATTCAATAAAACTTCTATAACAATTCTAACAATTCATAACAACCTAAAACTAAACCTAAACAATTCTAACAACAATTCTAACCTAAACCTAAACTATCGTAAAATCATAAAATCAAAACCTAAACCTAACAATTCTACAACAATTCATCAAAACCTAAACCTAAACTATCATAAAATCAATAAAACCTCTATAATCGAAATTTAACAAAAAAAAAACTAACAATTCAATCACAAAATAGCAATGCAATAGGATTCAAAAAACTTACTTGATTTTGTGTTTGAAATTGGCTTGGAATGGCTAATGCTTTGTGAAATTCACACATATGGAAGCAAAAAACGCAACAATAGAGTTTTTTAAACTCCTATGTCTAGTCTGTTCTTACAACAGATCATCGGCAGTTAACTGCCGAAGTTTTCGTCGGCAGTTAACTGTCGCCGGTTTCATAATTCGATCGTTAACTACTGCCAGAGCTTTTCGTCTTTTACATGTATTTTTCAACCTTATCAAATGTGTATACAACAATTTTCATACATTTGTTTGGATAGATCCCACTGCGTTCACCATTCACCAACAAAGATGATGATACCAAATTAAGTGGACATAAGTCGTAACTAACCCATTTGTAAGGAAGGTCCAATTGGACCAAGACACAAGATTTCTGCTACTTCCCCAGCACAAAACTCTCGCGCCCTGCAGCCATACCGAAAATGTCTCTGCGCTAGTTAACTAACGCATGTGTAAAACAAACATGTCTTAATTTTACACATGCGTGACTTAAGTTACGCCGCATGAGTTAACTCATGCATAGTTCAATGGCTAGAAGGATTCGTGGGTGGAGATGAGAGCCAGAACTGAAACCATTGCATGTTGTCTCAATGTCTCGTCCTTAGTCATACAACACACCGACTCCACCTATTTTCTATTGTATCACACATTAAATTCGACCGATCCTTCTGCCTTTTCATATTATTTTATTTTCACCAACTTTTTAAGACTTCCCAAGGTGGCACCATCTTTAAAGATTCATCAATATAAATACACTGCTGCTACTTCCTAATGCTATCACAATCTCTTGAGAGTTGAGACACACACACACAATATTAAGAAAGCCAAAATGAAGTCGCATCTCTTCACCATGTTGCTATTCTGTTCCCTTCTTCTATGCTAGAATATGGTATATAAGTTGATACAAGTATCGTGTGTTATATAAGCTAAAATTGCAACTTTTAGAATTTGTAAACTAGCGTGAGTTAACTCGCGCATGTGTTAATACTTAGTGTGAGGCAAAGTTTTACACTTGCGTTACTTAAGTCACGTTGCGTTAGTTAACTAACGTATAATTTTACACTTGCGTTAGTTAACTAATGCAGGGGTATTTTAGTTAGTTTGGCTGGGTGGGAGCGAAAAGTGCAAGGGAAGAGCAGAAATCAAGACACAGTTCATTCCATTTTGTCGGGCCTTTTAGGTCCACATAACCTTTCCTCCTCCTCCTCTTTTTTCCTCAAATTTAAAATTAACACTATAAAAAAAAAAAATCTTTTGTTGAGGAAAACATTTTATCAAATCTTGTGTGGTTGAATAACAGCAATACCTAGTTTCTTAATTATTGAAATATAATTTGGTGTCTGGGGAGGGAAATTGATTGTAAATATAGGACGAGTGACGTTCACGTCATGTAAGTTGGTTTGATATCCGTTAATTAAGTTAGTGGATTTTTTTTTATTAAATAGCTAGTGGATTATGAGTAAGCAATGGTAGTGTGTGTAATTTGGATTTAATTTTGGATAGTTGCCTTTAGGCACCACAATAGCCAAAATTGCTCACCTTATTGAAAATAATCGATGAAAAGTTACGATCCGATCAAATTTTACACGCAAAAACAGCTGATAAGATCATAAGAAGTTATGATCTGGTCGGAAGCGAATTTGAGATGTTTAAAGAGCAATTATCTTAATTCTAAAGTAAGCATTTAACGAACCTAAAGATGAACGGTTGTAGACGGGCTTGTCATCATAAACTACACTCTTAAGTTTATGCCACTTTTACTCAACGTGTATGATTAATTATTTTAATGGCTTTGTAATCCACACAAAAATAATCGTATAGGATAAGGTTTAAATGGTAGAATTCAATTGGTCATCTTATCTATATTATGAGCATTTTTTTCCTTATAATTTAGAGCAAGTGGATTAACATTCTTTATAATCCATAAATATCATTTCAAGAAATACTATAAACAAGTTTAAAACAACACCAAAATCAAAATCAGTTTTGAATGATAGATTCATATATTGACACTAACCAAAACCAAATTTGAGATTGGTAATTTATATTTGATATAAATAAATTGATCTTCATTTGGGTTAACGAGTTTCACATAAAACAAATGGTGAGAAAATCTAAATTCGATTACTTGATGAAGCAATTTTTTATCAGACTCTACTTACCTTCTATCGAACTCTGGATTACTGGGGATAGTTTTCCAAAGAACCGAAGGCTAACGGTAACAAAAAAGAAAAATCTGAGAACGCATGAAATAGAGAACTAATCTAGTTTCCCTCGATTAAACCAAATAGAAGATAACTAACAAATAATTAGGAAAATAAATTAAGCTCTTTGTAATGAGATCTAGAAAAACAACAATAGAATCATTGAATCCTAGAAAATGAGTAAATCTAGCTAGTCCTGCTCATTGCAACGTATGGAGGCACTTGGTTCGTTTTCATTTTCCTCTCTTTTGCCTTCCATTCAATCTATAGATCCATACCCTCTCAATCTATGACTTTTGTCTATGTATTACTTTTGTAAGGACCCCTTAATTTTCTTGGTTCCGTAAGGTTTGGAAGTGGATATAGAAAACATCATCCACCATAGAAGTAGTAAGGCTATTAGGGTCGTGTTCATCAATCCTTATAGCCTTCCTACCAACATTCTCAGCCATGAAAAATCCCTCAAGAATGACATAAAACCAAGTCAAATCCTGCGCAACTTTGATGAAGCTACAACTCCTAAAAAGTGAGGCCTTTGATCTTTGAAATCATCTCACCTAGCAACTTGGTGATAGAATCTCTTCCAAGTGCAAATCAACCTCTCTCTGGATCATTATAACAGAACTCCTTAAATCACACTCCTAATAAGTAATAACCCATTGCATGGGAAAAAGATGCTAAAAAAAGAGAAAAATAAAAAAATGGCCCATGCAGGTTTCGAACCTGCGACCTTGGCGTTATTAGCACCACGCTCTAACCAACTGAGCTAATGGGCCGATGTTAACTTGCTCTAAGTTTTACTCTTTAATCTTAATTTAATTCCTAATAAATAATAATTGCTCTAGACTTTATTTTCAAGGATAGCAAGCATTATTTGTATTTACTATTAACTGTACCATATATGAAATTATTCATGTTCTGGTAAAATAAAATGAATTTGTTTATGTATTATAAGTTATAACCAACATTGGTGTGGATGGTGTGTTTGAGAAATACGTTGTAAACTTCTTAGTTGAAGGGATTAGAAACACAAATAATTTATTTGCTGTTTTTATGAGCATTACCTAAATATATGTTTTTTCAGAGAAAAAAAATATTGTCTTTAAGTAACTATACAATTCTTCTTTCAAAATACTTTTAAGAATTTGGATTTTGACACATTTCAATTCAATGGCTTTTAAGAATTCAAAGTAATTCAGGCTAATAATATCGAAGGATTTGGTGGTGAGAGAAACTTGACATTTCCTCTAAGTTCTCTTTCTCCTTCACTCATCGAGAATATGTGGTTTTAAATCTTTTTTGACCTAAAATCATCTCTTTGTATCTTTTTCTCATTTCTTTCAATCTAAATAAGCGGTTTTCACATATATCAAGTTTTTTTTTTGTTGTGTTTTTTCATGATTTTGTTGTCTGAGTGTGGCGTTGTGTTGTCCGTCGTCTTGTGTGGCATTGTTTGATTTTGCGTCTTATTGCGGTGTTCATTTGATTTGTATTGAAAGACCAAATTGCGGAGTAGGAAATAAGATAGCAGGCGAGCTAGTTCCAAATTGATAGAATGAGTATAAACATAAAAGAATGAAGTGGACGAGATAGTTCTAATTTTATAGGAGCGTGAAGAGAAAGAGAAAAAATAAGATAGCGGGAGAGTTAGGTCCAAGTTAAGAGAAGGAATATAAAAGAATAAAGTGGGCGAGTTAGTTCAAAATTAAAAGGAGAATGAAATGAGTAGAAAATAAGATAACGTGCAAGCTATTTTAAATTTAAGAGAAGCAATATAACATAAAATAATTAAGTTCACAAATATGAGAGAGTTAAGGGGAGAGGGAGAAAGAGTAGTTAGTTCTCATATGATTGAGTCGCCTTTATTTATTATACACTGGGGAATTTCGCAAGTATCGTTATATTTCAGATAAATTAAGTTGGGGACCCAAACAAGCTTGCCAAGGGCGAGATTAAAGTAGAACTCGTCAAACATCACGTCATAAATAAAAGATGAAAAAAGAATGCATATAGAAGCAACAGTCTCGTCATTAACAACATGAAGATGAAACACAACGTTATCCTAACCTTTCTTGGTTTTTGAGATTTGTTTTGCATGAAAGAAAAGATAATAATGACGCCTAAGCCTTCCTAAAGAGGGAAGCATCCATGTAAGACTTCACCTCCAGCACGAAAGCGGTTTGTAAGACTTCACCTATAACATGGAATCAGTCCGTAAGACTTTGCCTCTAGTATGGAATCAGTTCGTAAGACTTTGCCTCTAGCAGGGAAGCAGTTCGTAAGACTTCGACTCTAACAGGGAAGTAGCTCGTAAGACTTCCCTTATAGAGGAGCAACATATAAGACTTCCACGATGGAAGCATCAACAAGATTGAAATTCCTAATTATGATAGACTTCCCACGACGGAAGAATCAACAGGGCTGAAATCCCTAAACATGTAAAAACTCCCCAAATGGGAGAATCTCGACTCAATAAGTTATGAAGAGTTCCCAAAGCAAACGACTACATAACTTAAGAGCAAGCACCTAAGAAAACTCTGAAGCAAAAAAGATAAGTCACTCTTCATTGCCTGAAAAACTAAACGAGAATCTATAAGTACTAAGGGACTTCACCCATATGAGAGACATCCCTCAATGAAGAAAAAACAACTTGACAATTTCGCGAAAAAACGGGAGCTCGCCAATTTACGATTAATTATTATCAGAGTTAAAGTAAATCATTTCGCCCTTACATGCCTTATGCTTATGGGGTTGTGAACCTTCATAAAAGTATAGCCCTAAAGGGTGACCAAGCCAGATGAAGCTTGTCATAATTAAAATAACTTCTCCCTTACAAGTTTCATGCTTTGGGGGTTGTGGATAAACATAACGAATATATTCATAAAAGGGCAATGAGCTCGCCCCCATTTGTTAGATATGAATAAACCAACTCGCCACAATTTATCAAATAGGAACAACCACGCCAACTTATGTAACAAACAAATGAGACATCTTAGAAAAAGGCTCCCTTGACATTAGGATATAATAGGTTGTATGTTGTATATATAAATACACCCATCACTCAAATAGTGAGATCGAAGTCACGAATAGTACAAAACTACGTAGCTCTGATTCCTTAAGATCTTTATGGATACGTAGGACTAGGGAAATCCCCGTTGAGCTCACATATAAATCATCTCCTCTATGTTAATGTATTTTTTGCAAGTACATCTGTGGGTTGTCACCTTTAACTCGTTCTTGGGGGGCTGCGAACTGCCAATGTTCTATAAACGGCTCACTGGCCCTCTACAAGGGTGCGCCCCTCATCCTTTCTCCGAAACTGCCTTTCCTGTATCTTAAGGCTAATATTTGACCAAGATATTCGGATTGGCCTAAGGATACGCGCTTTCTATATCAAAAGTGACTTAGGACTTAAGTTATTAGCAAAAGTAATTTAGGGCCTGGATCATGACCTAATCATATACTAAACCCTAGTTTTGATATCGTACTCATTATAAGTACATACACTATGGTGTCAATTCATCCTATCCATTTTTTCAAAACCAAGAGACAATTTTATTTCGTGAAAAATCTCAATTGAATGCCACCAGATTCTGTTACACTCTTTTAAAAGTCTTCAAAATTCCTAATTGAATACTACAAAAATTATTTATATTTCTTTGAGCAAAAAAAGATTATTTAAATTTCTTAAAAACCTTGATTAAATACCATATAATTTTTTTTTTTTTTTATAACCAACATGTCTTATAAATTTATTTGAAATCCCAATCCAATACATCCTTCTTTTATGTCTCAAACCTACACATTAATGTTGTCCTTTTTTTAAATTCTAGTTTAACTAGTTAAAACAACGTGGTTATGTCAATGTGAGCATAACTCAGTTAGCAGGGACATGCATTATTACATGCAGGGGTTGGGGTTCGAATCACGGACACTCCACTTATTCACCTTGAAAAAGGTGAATTCTAGCCACTAGACTACTTGACCAAAAATGTGGTTATTATGATGTTGATGTGTCTATAAGATGTTGACGTGGCAAGTTTAAAGGTATTTTTAGATAAGAATGGGTTTTTTTAGGGGAATTAAGAATGGATTTGTTTGGTTTTGTTCAATCAGGGTTGATAATTTTGAAAAAAAAAATATGGAATTTGTATTAAAAAATTCAAACAATGTCCACAAGTCATAGTTCAACGAGCAAAAAAAATATCAAAATTATTAGTTTGAACGTCATGGTTGGGGTTTAAACCTCGACATCTCTACTTATGTGAGCGGATTTATAATAATTTTACCATTTCATCTATCTAAAAAAATTCAAACAACATCTTTTTTGTTCAATTGATTGGTTGGTTCAATTTTAATCCTACCATGAATTTTTTTGAAACAATTATATAATCAAGTTGAATTGAATCTTCAAACTCATCAAATCACTGATTTGTTTCTTACGCTCGAAGTGCTCATTTTTTATATATCTGTTGAAAATTCATTAATTGACAATCGTAAGCACTAGGAAATAGAAGAGAGGACATACCGAATAGGTGAGAAGATTGTGACAAGGACATGCAAGGCTATTCAAATAATTTGGATTATTTCAACCAATCATTCATACTTCGTTCCGTTTCAGTCATATACAATGTTTTTATAATAAATATCAATATACAATTTTTTTAACCCTCCATTCATGAGAATGAGATACTAATAATTTGGAGTTCGATTAGGTATGAAATAAAATTTGATTCAAAAATTATTCTATCAAAAAATTAAATACAAATTCATTCCAACAATTAGTTATTTGATCAAATTCATCAACTATTTGAATTCAATTATTTGGTTTATAGTATTTTATAATAACTTTTATGATTTTTTTTGTTGACAAGGACTTTTATAGTTATTTGATGTTGAACAACAACCAACAAGCTATATATTCATCAACCAACAGCTCGTGTAAATCCATTTCACCAAGTTTTACGATTAAAATAGCATGGCTGATTTTGAAGCAACAAAAAAGAATAATAAAAGAAATGAATTTCAACTTTAATTAATTGAAGGCCAATTGAAGATAATATAAATAAATATTGATAAAAAATGAAATTGGAATCAAACGTCAATAGTAGCATCATCTCCTATGGGTGGCATAACTCATAATCATGGGTTTCGCATTAAGATGAAATGGCTCTTATCTTTTTTAATTTTCTCTTCATAATATTGGAGCAATGTGACCTGTCATGTTGCATAGTTTGCATGTATCTTCACATAACTTAAATAAGATGATGTTCCATAAATTTATAAAATTTATTTTATTTTATCAACAAACGGCACCCAAGACCCAATGTAGCTCAATATAAAAGAATATATGTCCAAGTTGTATTGAATATTGAGAAATGTTACGAAGATTATTATTTTAACACTCACCTTTTTATTGATTTAAACTCGTGTATGTCTCATTATTTTATAGAAAACCCATTTTTAAAATGTGAAACTCACATGAGTTTTAATCGATAAGAGAATGAGTATTAATAAAGTGTTGGATAATGAATCATGTTTTCTAAAAGAATCTATAAGATCCAATGTGATAAGTCAGAGTTTAGTTTGTTAGAGAATATACCAATTCTAGTTTATATAAGTAGGGAACTGATGAATGCAATAATTATAAAAGTATGAGTGAATAAGTTAATTTTATGATAATTTAGTGTAGTTTTTAGTCTGTGTTAGAATATTATTACCTCCTCCGTTAATGAACACCTATAATGTGGTTCATTATACCGAACCCATCAAAAGAAGGAGAAAAACTCTCATGAATCCAAAGGTAGAGAGCAAGAAGAAAAATACACTACCAACAAGATTTGCATTTCAACGTAAAAAATTGAATTCAAAACTAAAAATCGAACAAAATCAACAAAATTTGCATTTAACACGAAAAATAAGTACATTTAAACAATTTTGTTTTAAAAAATAAAATAAAGATTTAGCGCTTAATAACATGAGAAATGATATTTGAACATCTATTTAGTGACAACTTTTGCAACAACCTTTTCTCTCATACTCACATTATTTTTTACTTTATCTCTCTATTGTTATGGTTTCTGTGCCAATACCACTTTTTTCTTTGTAAAGTATGGTTATCAAATAAGTTGTCACCAAATTGGTTGTTCAAATAACATTCCTCTAATAACATGGCTTCATTGTGGTGTGGTGTAATGTGTGTCAAATCCAACAAGTGGGAGAATGAGGGAGAGTGTGGCAACTCTGAGTGCCATTGTTGGCGCATGTAGCATACATATGTTGTTGTAGAAATTTGGGAGCGTCACGAGCAACTAGGATCAATGCTCTAAGATTATAAGGAAGAGACACCACATTTTCGTCTAAAATTTTAAGATAGTAGGTATATGAGTGACGTCTCTTATATATTCAACATTTAACTCATTCATAAATGATGTAAGACGAACCACTCACACTTGAATACGACAATTTTCTCTTCAAATGTGAGTCTTCCATATCCTATACTTTATCCAGAACACTAGGATCATGTTTCTGTTGTGCCATCAAGCTGAACTAGAGTTTTGTTATCACTTGTTGGGGTGTCCGGAATGCACCAAAAGTAACAACAAATCAATACTCTAATACCACAAAAGAGAGAGAAGCCGCATCTCTATCTAATGTCTTAAGGCATTATTACACATCCAACATTTAACTCATCCATGATCAATGTATAACTAAACAACATGCACCTGAACCTAACAATCCCCCTCAAACATGAGTGAATAATCCCTCATGGATTACAATTATACTATGTTTATACCAGTACATAACTTTTTCATGTAAATATAACTATAGTCATGAACCCAGTAGTATTATGAGTTCAACTTTCACAGTCAATATGAGGATCTCTTTGATGGATGATTTATAAGTTGGTAAAGGATCCCCAATGCCACAAGAGAGATTAAACCAAGCGGCAACTTTGTCAATTGAGAAGGGTATGCATGAGAACATTGATTGTTAATGCGATTATAAATTTTTTGCATCTCAAAATGCCAGAAGAAACCGCTTCATATGCTTTTTGAGAAAATAGAAGTTTTTTGATATTTTGTAAAACTTTTATGATGTATTAAGGTGTATTATATTAAATGAAATAATTTATTTCTTTTGTATATTATTGAAATATTTTCAAATTTAAAAATAATTATTTAAGAGGAACATTTTCTCACAATTTGCGCTGACCCATTAAATGTTTGGAACGGGGCGACCGATGATGGATGCAAATGCCCTTAGATTTTAAAATGCGGGTATAAAAATAAGAATAAGAATTAAATTGCGTGAAGAAATAATAAAAATAAAATGTGTGTATATTAAAATACGAGTTCAATTTTTAAGTGAAACAATTCTTAGTCAAATTTACTTATTTTTTGATCAAACTTGAAATTACTAAGGTCTCTTTCTTCTAGGAAAATAAAGATTAAAAAAAGAAGTTATAATACCTTATTTGTTTTTTTAATAAAAAATTATAATACCCTATGCATAATATGTATACAGAAGGGCAAAATTGAGAAATTGTGAACAATGTCGTTCTCGTTTACTTTCTTTCTGTCTGTGATCATAGATTTTAAAATAAGTAGTAGGTCCTACGTAACGTAACTATTGTATATTCATTTTAATCTTTTAAATACACAATATTCTAAATTATTTTTTGAAAGGACAAAATATTCTAAATACACAATATGGTTAAAAAATTCTAATTTTTTCAAGAGAAATGTTTACGATATTCTACACATTTTTACCTAATTTCATTAAGAATTACAAATACTACATATAAGTTAACTTAAAAATAAAGATAAAAAATGACAATTGAAAATTTTATAAAAACCAAAAGCTTAAGCTAAAAACTAAAATGAAGGTTGTTGGGACTAAGGGTCCGTTTGGTTCGAGAATTAGGAGGGGAGGTGAGGAATTTTAACGGAGGGAGGGGAGATATTTTAATTAAAAGTGTGTTTGGTTCATAAGGGGAGGGGAGAGATTTTAAAATTATTTTACTGTTTTACCCTTAAACTTAATTAAATAAGGATAATAAAGTAACGAAATAATAACGATATAATCTATAATAACACGATGTAGACGATGAAATAATGAATTAGTAATAAGGTTTTACAAGGAGTAATAAAAGTTGTTACAAGGAAAAATTCTTAATAATATACAATAAAAGTTGTTACAAGATAATATAACCTATAACCTAATAATAGTAAAAGATGTTTCAAGGATAATATAACATAATAAAAATAAATGTTGTTACAAGGATAATATTGAGATTTTAAATTAATACAAGGATAATTTTGACAGTGCAATAAAATTTGTTCCTCTCCCTCCCCCTCCCATTCTAAAAATTGAACCATACACTTTAAATTAAAAATCTCTCCTCCCCTCCAAAACTCTCGAACCAGACAAACCCTAAGGAGTGTGCTTCTCCTTAGGTTCGATTCTTTTTGGTGATGTCAACTTATATAGGCTAATTTAACTTCTTCAAAAAAAAACTTTTTAAAGAGATTAAAATAAAAAGTTGATATATTGATAAAAATAAAAAAAATACTTAATCCTATAAATAAATATCGTACCAGATACCTATGGTCCCACCATTTACATAGAAAAGATAAAGTTTGAAAATGGATATTTTGGTCCAACAATTATTTCCCTTTTGCAGAACTAAAAACGCAGAGAGAAATTAAAAAAAAGATTGGTTTGGCGTAAAACAGAAGACAAAGGGAAAGAGAAAAATAAAAGCAATAGTTGTGTCTGTTCCAAAGTCACGC
>Ga0228710_1005720_pt1 | contig 19202 bp, 9 predicted proteins | sample MedpolnodulmetaG_FD_177995 | JGI IMG/M metagenome (GOLD analysis project Ga0228710, IMG submission 177995) | Root nodule microbial communities from Medicago polymorpha collected in Santa Monica, California, United States - pink nodules | ecosystem: Host-associated > Plants > Roots > Nodule...
AAACCAAGCAAGGAAAAAATAATTGACCCCACCCCCCCCCCACACACACACACACATTTATACCTCATGTTAATCCTTTGATCTGAAAATATTTGGGATTGTATGTTGTTTTGAAAGTTCCTTTTATGCAAAATATTATTCCCCTCAAGCCGCCGTAAAACACCGTGATGCCGCCCGCCATCCTTAATAAATTGGACATTGTGGTTGTCAATCTGCCACCGCAGTCTACCGTGGCACCGATATTTGACAACACTAATCTGAATGTTATATTTCATATATATAAGATGCATTTATGAGATTCCAACTTCTTATTTTATTTTTGTATATACAGGGAACTTGCAAAAGACTTTGTTGTTGCTGGAACTGCGTCCGAGTCTCTGTATGGTGCTTGTGAATCGATGTTTAAGCCTGACATGGTTTGTCCCAAAGTTTAACTTGTTTTGTCTTTTAGTTCAACTTTTCTGTGATTTTTTGCGTATTAGTGTGCAGTCATGTCTGTTTTTCACTTGTTTTAGTAGTGTTTTAATAACAAGAAAGCATATATCTAAACAGACATGCCTTTAACACTAAATGCTTCTTAAATTATCCACGTACAACAAATCTCTCTATGCGCTTGGTATCTGTGGATGAAGGCATCAAGCCTTCATCATGAGGTGGTTTCCAAGAAATTGGAGATTCAGGATTGTATCTTCATTTTATGGTTTTGAAGGGGTTCCACCACATTGAAAATTGTCCACGGAAAGGCGCTTGGTATGGACCTGCACTCCATGGTGCTGGTTTAATTTCCAGCCCAAGATTTCTAAATAGAAGACATGTAATTATGCTTTTACTGTTCAGGCTTGGACACAAGCTGGCTCCAACATGAGGATTTGATGCAGGTTTGGGGGGATATTTCTTAAACAGGAAGAGCACACTTCAATCCGGGGCATATCTCAGTGGGTAACTACAAAGCTCAACCACTAAGGATCAGCAGGTGCTGAGTTCTGCCCTATTTCATTTGAGCAGTTTAAGATAGAGTTTGAGCTACATTCTAGGGCCACATGCAAGTTCTATAGGAGGATTGATGATTGTACTGCTGGGCAAAAGAAACAAGCAGAAAAGATCAGGGTTAATTCAAAATAGTTATCGGGTTACAAAAATGTAACAGTAGTGTGCAATGTCCGACTTCAGAGTGGAAGTGAGACGTTCTTTAGTGTAAAGGGAATCTGAGATTCAAATAGAGGAAGCCATTCGTCATTCGACAATTTTGTGATTGTTTCTTCAGCAACAAAGTTTTGCACTATTTCATACCCCATGATTTAGCTTAGCTTGATAGATTTTCTTAACATCGTTTCTCCATGTTTGCCAAAAGGGCAGCTTATGATTTTTGTGCTTGGTTTCATAATACAGGAAGCTGAGGAATTGTTTGAGACCATCTCCCAAGCACTGTTATCATCTGTAGACCGTGACTGCCTTAGTGGCTGGGGTGGACATGTCTATGTTGTGTAAGTTTATAAATTATCTTCTTCTTTAGTTGTTTGTTATTGGGGATTCTACTTATTGAATTGTCTTAAGTTTTTCTTTTCATGCACTAGTCAATATGTGTTCACTTTTTATGCACTAGTTCATCTGACACTAGGTTGGACAAACGACTTTTGCCTTAGCATGTGGAAAATCATTTTGACAAAACTTCACAATGAAAACAAATTTTGTATATATTCATGTATTTTTCATAAAAATTGTAAGATAAAAAAATATTAATGTGTATGGCATCTTTTTTAAGTTCAAATGATTTTTTTATAAATAATAATAATAATAATAATACAAACTAAAAGTGAATTATATAATCCTAATATTATTTTTATTAATTAGGATTGGTTTGATCTCATAATATTAAATAATTAATTTATTTTAATATAAAATCATTTTTTTTTATCTCAAGCCAAGTTTTTAAAAATTAAATTGGAAATTACTGATTTGCCTTGATTAATAATAATGTAAATTATGTTTTCTAAAATGTTAAAACCTAAACTTTTATCATAGTGTCTTATTGGTCCTCAAATTTTGTTTGCTGCAGCACTCCAACAGAAGTAAAGGAAAGGATTTTGAAGGGAAGAATGGATTAAGTTTTAAGCCATCTGATCAACTACTTCAAGTTCACTTTGTTTTCTGTTTGATTCTGAGCTTAATGGCGAACATGTACCGTCAGTTGTTAATGGGTACCTTTGTTATTGTGAACTTCAATTGAATGTACCTTGAAAATTATTTACAAACGAGTTGAGCTGTTCTATATAGAATTTTCAATGGAAGTAGACTCTGGAATCGGGTATGCTGTGGAATTAAATTATGAGTATATGTATTGGAATGTTTCTAGGATAGACTGGCATGCAAGACACATATCGATCACCGAAATTGTTTGTATCCGAATCCAATTCATCCTTTTTTTTCCCTTAAGATGTTATTCACATGTGAGTAATTAAGTGATTTTGTTGATTGAGAGAGGAGTATAGTCTTTCTATTTTTTTAAACTGAAGTTTTGGTCTCTTTATTTTAAAAATCAGATTTTTTATCCTCCACCATCAGGTATAGCAATTATAGAACTTAGAACTCTAACTCCTCAATCAAAATCCTTCAAACTTGGGTTTTGTTTTTCATAACAGTGTATCTCTGCACGAATTCTAGGCTAACACGCATTCCATGACAGTATAGTAAAAATTTGGCTTAATAGCAGTTTTCGCCCCCTAACTTTTACGAAGTTGCGATTTTGACTTCCTAAGAAAAAAAAACTACAAAATTGCCTCTTAAGTTTTGCAACTGTAATAGTTTTGGCCTCAAAGCCAAAAAAAATTAAAAAAATAACACGTGGTACCTCACTTAGGGTGCCATGTCAACGTAGACCGAGTCAAAATTGGTCTTGGGGTCAAAACTATCACAAGTGCAAAACTTGGAGGACGGTTTTGTAATTTTCTTCGTATGGGTCAAAATCGCAACTTTAAAAAAGTTAGGAGGTTAAAACAGCTCTAAGCTTAAAAATTTAACTTATTTGTTCATCAATTATTCCTAAAAAACACATAACTGTATTTAACAAGCTACTCCTAATTACCGTATAAAATAACAACGCATTAAGCTTTGATGAAATTTGAATGAGAAGTTGTTGAAAAGGTTTGATGAAATTTGAATGAGGATGTTGAAAAAGGAAAGTGAATGGTAAAAGTCAACAAGTGTAGCTAGTCTCTGACGCCGCGCTAGCTAGTGGTGAGCTGACCAGTCTTAATTAGATTCATCACACCAAATGATTACCTCTCACTCACTCTTATTTTTACCGTCAAGTTCCTTGTCATTACTGTACTGTATATACTCCAAATTCAATTTCAATCAAAACCATCTTATGAAAAAATGCATCAAGTGTCATGCTAAAGAAACCGTTTAAACCAGAACTTCTGATTAGTTGGAAAAAAGCATTTTTCATCCCATCCAAATGTTTTTGGGTATTATTTACTTATTAGTTTTATTACTAGTAGAGTTGAAAAATGAAAATTGAAAGAGGTGTTGTAGAAAAGAAGATAACAAAAAAACAAAAATTTATGTGCATTTCATTATGTGACTTTGTCTATGTGGATGTAGTTCAGTTGGTAGGACATTGTATTATATATACAAGGATGGTAACACTTTGGTGACATTGGGGTACCAATGTCATGTGATATTGGCCAACCACAATGTCAGAAGTGTGCAAAAGGACAAAAAATTATGACTTTCTTTTCTCACATTCAAAAGGATTTTTTGTCATTTTGTACACTTACATTATGGTTGACCAATGTCACCAAAGTGTTACCCAAAACTATCGGTGAAAATTTTGTTATAACCAACAAAAAAAAATATTTTATGTGAAAAACTATACAAAATGCAGCTAAGATTTGTCCAAAACAAACTATTATAAGATATTATATTAAAAAGTTTGGCTAACATGTAGAATATTAAAAAAAACAAAGATAGTAGTATATGCATAACATATGTTAGTATTAATTAGTCAAAAATCATTATTGATAAACTATTAACATAAGTTAATTTTCTGACTTTATCTTTTTTTCTTTTGACTATGTAATAATTAAATCTATTTTGGGTTATTTATTTATTTTAAAAAATATTTTGGTAAGCCAATCCTATTAGTATACCTCCCCTCCACCAATATCACCCTACCACCATCCCCTTCTATCGCCACCACTTCACTAACTCCTATTACTATTTTATTTTTTTATATCTATCTATTATTTCTAAAACACCAAAAACCAAAACCTCGTTTCTGTCTTAATTCTCTCTCTCTCTCTAAAAAAAAAAACATCACAGCATGGAAGAAAGACAACAACCTGAACAACAACAACAACAACGCCAGGTCATCACTGTCGGAACTCACAGCCCTCTCCTCGGCATGCTCCGATCGGAGAACGATGACGACGACGGAGCATGCGTCTATTCAAGGGCGGTGCTGGTGGTCGACATGGTCTGGAACCTCGCTTTTGTGGTGGTTGCCGCCGCCGTCATCCTCTCCACTTTCAACGAGCGTCCTTCCACTCCTCTCAGACTTTGGCTCTGTGGCTATGCCTTTGAGTGTCTTCTTCATGTGGCTTTTGTTTTCTCTGAATTTCGTGTCACTACTCGTGATTCCTTCTCTCATACTCCTTACAGGTCTTTCTCTCTCTCTTCTTTCTTTTTCTTCATTTCTTAATTGGGTTTGTTTGTTTAATTTACTCAAATTTTTGCCGATTAGACATTTGATTGTTGAATATTGAAATGATGGTTTAATTATAAAATTAGGGATATACTAGATTTTAATGACTTGTAATAATTATTATATACATTATTGATTAATAATTAGTATCAGTATAATAGAATTTGCTCCTATTTCAATTTTTAATTATTGGACACAAATAATTGTTAGAAGCTTGAACTGAGAAAAATAGTGACATAGACACAATGTCTGGACATGACATTGACACGTTGACATGAATAATAATTTAAGAAAGAATAATGTTGGCAACACACTCTCTCCTATCAGTTGAAATTCATGTGGTCCCATGTAAATTTGGCGGGACTCATAAATTTCAACTAGTAGGAGAGAGTGTATTGGAATGTATGTCACTTTGGTAGTACTCCTCTTTAAGAAAATATATCAGTGATTTGATGTAAGTGATTGAGTGGTGAACTGAGTGTTTTATGACTAGAGAAATGCGGAGATACTTGACACCTCCACACTTGTTTTTTGTTCTTTTCATGTGTTGAGGTTTGAGTGATTTATGTTCCGGGTGTCGTACTTTATATGAGATGAATGGTGGTTTTCTAGTGTATGATTGTGGTTTTGTTGATAGAATTCTATGCTGGCGGATTCTTGAGCCACGGTTTCACTATAGTCTTTAATTGTTTTCAGCATTGCGAAAAAGTTAGAGCCTATGAACACATTGGCATCATCTGTTTGGTGGGTTTTTGGATTTTATTGGATTGTTGTCGGTGGCCAACCACTTCTCGAAGATTCTCCTCGTCTTTACTGGTAAGATAAGAATCCTAGTTTGGATATGTATGTATTTTTTCTCGTCATTTCTTTGGGGAATGGTTGGGTAGATAATAAATGTTGTCATGAATGCCAATAAAGAGTAGTCAAAGTAGTATAGATTTATGATACTGATTAACCTTCTTTGTTTTGATGTAAGACAACTGCTTAAAAAGACGCGAATTTTAACTACTCCAGAGAGTATATTATACTAAAAATGTTAAAATAGGGATAATTGTAGAATGTTATGCCATTGTTTTGATCTCATATCAAAGGAGAATGGAAATGAAGAGAAAACTAGCCGTCGTTGATGCGTTACTTTGACAAGCTCTGATTCAGGTTTGGCCCTTCCTCAAACATTGCTTTGATGGAAGCTTATGAACAACTTTTTTTGTTTCATTACAAAGGATAACTTAGTAACTAGAATGCTCTTAGTTTCTGTTTTGTCCTTAATCTCTTTCAATTGTTTTGCCGGAATTGAGATGAAGGAAGTTGTGCAAGTTCCTCTTTTTCTTCAAGAAATTGTAATCATTTCTCAGAAGATGGACACATAATTTACATCTGTTTTGCTGTTAAATAGTTTGACCCTTGGTAGGAAAGTCCGGTTGGAAAGTGATCATATTTCTTTTTCGAGTTGAATTTTTGAAGTAGGCTCTGGTGCTGTGACTATTTCCAACAAGACCTGTCCAAATACCTAAGCTTGGCTTGATTTTATATGAATTTGACCGCTTGTTGAATGTTGAGCCTGGTTATTCAGAGTCTGAATTTCAGACTAAGGCTCTGTCAAAAGACTGTGCTCGCCTCAACCCAGAATAGATATTATTATTTGTTAGTATTTCACTAATTCATTACTCGTTTACGTCACCCTCTAGCATAAAATACTCTTATTTGACATAATTATTCACTCTTATGCTATCTATAGCGTTTATTGGATGTATCAAACACTTAATGATGTTTTTATCACATTCTTGCAGGTTAACAGTGGTCTTTCTAGCATTTGACGTATTTTTTATTATCTTTTGTATTGGGATGGCATGTATAGTTTTCTTCGCTCTCTTCTGCATCATTCCAATAATAGCGTTAGCTTATGCTTTAAGAATCAGAGAAGGTGCTTCGGAAGATGATATCAGCTCACTTCCTATGTATAGGTTTAGTCAGTCAAATGTAATGGTTATGGTTGATGACAACAAGAAGCAGCTTGTTAAAGCAAGAATCGGTTCATACAATCCAAGCCATATCAGTGAACTATCTCTTCATCCAGATGACTCTGTAAGTACAAACTGTGTCTTCTCTTAGCTCTCATTCCATTATTCTTTAGTTTTAATATCATTTTGTATGTATGGAAGAGGGTTGAATGTGAACTTGCTACGACCTGAAAAAATTGCTTCCTGTGATTCTTTGATGATTATCATATAGTCGAGTTACATTATGAAACTACTGAAAGAGAGACTAACTACTTCTGATTATGCTGCAGGAATGCTGTATCTGCTTATGTCCATATGTTGATGGAACAGAACTGTATCGCCTTCCATGTACCCACCATTTTCATTGTGCATGCATCAGCCGTTGGCTTCGGACAAAAGCAACTTGTCCGCTCTGCAAATATAATATCCAAAGAGCCGATACATTGGTCTAATATTTCGTCGATAAAGACTAGATGGCGCTGAGGTGAAGTATCTCACTTGAAAGAGACATGACAATAGAGAACCAAAACATGTGGTAATCTGCTGACTAGTGTTGATATATAAGTAGAAAAGAAAAAGGAAATGTCCCACCCTTTCATCCTTGGATTTTAGTTTCTATAAAGGTAATTTAACTTTTGAATATTCTAAAGTTAGTTTTATGATGGGGTATATGTATATATTGTAGGCCAGTCGTGAGGGCCTCCCCCTTAATTTGTATTATAAGGCAATTAAAGAAAATTTTCTGTACAGTAATGTTTCTTTTTTTAGCACTTTCTCCTTCTCCACTCAAATAAATTCGAGACTGTATGTATACCCGGAAAATGGGGGAATTGCAATGGGAAATGAAGACAAATGGAAAAATAGGTGTTTTTTGAAAAAGTTCACCGGTTCTTATCATATTGAGAAAAATCCAAATTATTTGTTGAAAAGAGATAAGATTTGAAAAAAGTTTATATAAAGATGGTATCTCTCATTTTACAAGTTAATTATGTAAAAAAAAAATAAGTTAGGTTCAATTCAAAATTTAAGATATTATCATAGTCTACCCATTGGGTTATCCATCATGTTATCTCCACACGTTCAATAGTGTTGTTGGACATGAAAGAGTGTATAGTAAATATCATTTTAAAAAAGAAATAAGAGTACAAGATGGCGAAAAATATAATCAATTTCATTTGTCTAGAAGTCATAGCTCAACTGACAAATGCCGAAATTGCAAGGTCGGACGTCGTGACCCTGGTTCGAACCCGGGACCTCACAGTTGTGTGAGTTTATTTTCAATGGATTACCACTTCATCTAAGACAAAAAAAAAAAAAAAAAAAAAAAAACTATAGAGTGATCAATGGGAAGAGTCTAATATAAAAGATAAAAGAAAATAGTTTGTAATCGGGGAAACATGTTTTCTTCTATTGACTTCTGGCATAGTAAAGTTAACCCAGAATGTAATTTTCCTTAGATTGACTAAAAAAAAACTGAGCACCCAAACATGGATTTTTCATTTGTGATAAACATGATTCATACTAACCACCAAGTCCATTAATCTTACTGGTATCAGAAAACATAATTGCCTCTGTTCCTCAACCTTTCTTTGAATGAAATGATATATTTTGCTTTTCAAATTTTACTGGTATTTTTTTCTTCAGTTTTACACATGCACACCGTAGAGAACATGTTCCCAAACATTAAAAACACTGCAAAAATAAGGTCATAAAAATCCAAATACATTAAACCATGAATTCCAAATCAAATCCTTAATATTACGAACCAAGACTAGATGCTAGAATAAAGTAATGGTAATGACAATTGTTGTGCTGCCAACAATCACAAAATCTTACTTAAGTTCATGTTTATAGTATTGTATGTTTTACTAGTCATTTGCCCATCAGCAACACTACCAGAGATAAATTTCAAGATGGTGAAGACTTCAGTGAAATAATCACCAACAGAAAGGTGATTTTGCTTCAAATTGTGTAAATCTCGCTGAAGATCTGAAATGCGAAAACAATATGCATAAGCGAATCTTTCTTTTACATCTGTCCAGGGCTTCGAAGCAAGATTTGTCACAATGCTTTGTGTGATAGAAGGTTGACAAAGTTCAAGATCCAAACATAAACTAAGTTGTTATTACAGAGCTCCCATGCTTCATAGCTGAGATCAAATCAACGGCTTTGGTGTACTTCCGTCAAGGAATCAAATCTTGCTCTTCAAAATCACATTCTTCATAGATCTCACCCAAGAATGGTAATTCTTGTCATTGAGCGGGGGATTCACCAATGCAATTGCTAGATTTTCATTTGGATGAATGTAATAGGGATTTTACGATAGATCGATAGGGGCGGGAACTGCTGGAATCTGAACAGGAATATGATTGTTGTGAGGCATGATGAGTAACGCAGGATTCAATGCCAGAGCAATGATGACATATCAGAGATGAATTTCAAGACGGTGAAGATAGAAATCTATAGGAGAAAAGATGAGAAATCTGAGAAAACTCGAAGGAAGATTTGATTGATCTTATTTGATGATTTAGAAATGTACAAGGAAGAGACGTTTACAGTTGAGTCCCTCTAACAATCAACATAACAAAATTGTGCCGAGTCAGCACTAACAGATTAACATCACTAATTGACTTCAGTGCACACTGTCTACATCCTATATTTCCACAAACACCAAGATTGTTAAGTTTTTTTTATTTTTGAATTGGATTATTTAAGATTATTAAGAGCAAATTTTATGTTCTTTTATCTTCTATACTGCCACACAATAATTCTCTGCACACACTAATATTTTAGAATTGCCTTGTGATCAAGTGCTATCAACCAAGGATGAAGAGTAAAATGTCAGGAGTACCATGTATGAGTTAACTCATGGATCAGTCAATAAGAAAAATGAGGTCCCTAGAACTCGGTTTTCGTTTCACAATTCAAGCAATTGCATAAAGAAAAGACGGATAGTTGTTTAATTTTAAGAAAATACAACAAGACATTGAATAAGTTAATCATGATAATACTATAGCATCAGAAGACATAATTCATTCCATTCCTCAACTTTCTTCTTAACACAATGATAGAAATTGCTATTTGCTTATCTGTTTTCATCATTTAATATTCAAACAACACAACAAGATTCCCAAGCAACCTAAAAACTACAAAATGGGACTAATTAAAATATCAAAACACATCAATCGTGGCATGGATTCCAAACAACGAACCACTGAATCAGACACTTCACCCAACACCCATCATAATTTGAGAAAATAGAATAGTTGAATGTGACCATATGCATCGGACACTAGCACGTGTTCAACACCGGATACACCTTTAATGAGAAGTGTCGGTGCTAAACCACATAGATTCCAAATAAAAACCCCTATTTCAATACGAGAAATGCTCATTGTTACGAGCAATGCACCAACAATAACTAACGAAAAGTGTTGACCAGCTAATTCACCCAAATACAAAGTTATATTTGCTCCACTCTTTACACCTATTCATTGGTTGGTTTTCGTCGCTAAACTAATCGTACCAAATAGCATTCACCTTTCAATATCAACCAAAATGGTACCAAGTAAAAATATCCAAACACATCAATCATGTCATTGATTCCAAACCAAACCATATTTCAAATTCAATATTAACCAAATGTAAGGCATCTACATATAAACTAAAACCCTTGATTGAAAATGAACAAAAATTGTCAAAATACATGATACATTGTAGTTGGATTATAAAATAACAAAAAATAAAAAACTAAATTGTTGACAATAAGGGCAGAATCAGAGGTACAATAAGAAGAAATCAGGATTAAACCTGCAAACAGATATCATCAAACACTCTTCAATTTCTTCATCTTGGAAGGTGGCCAATTACCCTTCTTTCTCAACTTCCTCTTTTGAACAAGTCTCTTTCTCCTCAATCTTATCTTCTTATCAAGCTTCATCTTCAACCTCTTCTCCTCCCTCTCCTTCAATTTTGATTCCAATGGAAGCTTCTCTACAGAAACAGCATCACTCTCTTTATTGCTTTCACTTTCAGACCCATCTGCAATATTGGATTCAGCAGTAGCAGATGCAATAAAAATTGCATTTTTCCTCGGTTTCACGACAAAGGGTGTCGAGATTCGAAGCCCCTTCAACGAGTTTGTGGGTGAACCAACGTGCACTCTTGAAACTGAAACAAAAACATAGTTCGAGAAAATTAAGATAAAAAAAAAACAAGAATAATAAAAACATGGGAATGTATTTTGGAGAAATTAAGGAATAAGAAGTGATGGGTACTTACTTGGGGTTGTGGAGGGAATTGGGAAAATGGAGGAAGAAGAAAGAGGGGTGAGAGTGATGGAATTGAAGCAGAGAAGTGCCATTGTGTTGTGGTTTTTTTTCAATTGAAGATTTTGTTGAGACAAATAGGAATTGTTTTATGGATAAGAAGGCACAACATGTGTGTGTCCGGTTCCCACCGGAAATAATACTCATAATCACTTTTTGAGTTTTATCTTCACGGTTAAATATGGTTTTTGCTTTTGGATAATAATTATGGGTTAGAACATTGATATAGATTAAACATGTTGTTGGAAGAGTTTGTGGTTCTCTTACGAGAAAAGAATCATCTTGAGAGTTGTTTATTTGGAAGATAGTTCTACGTCTCACTTGATGATTAGTCTTATGACATATGTAAATGCGCATTTTGAGATATAATAATTGTGAGATGAGACTTTAATTCATGAGATGTGTGTATTTAATTTTAAAATATTTTCAAGTTTATATTTGAGTTTTAAAAGAAAACATATACTTTTACATTAAGAAAGTTGATTTTATCTCGTATGATTTACTTGTGTTTTAAGGTTAGGGTGTGGTGGTTTGATTCAAGATAGTGGTGGTTGCTGAATTTGTAGATTTGCGAAATTTGTTGGCACATGTAATGCATTCGTTGCAGAATTACGAGAGGTGTTTTAAGGTCTAAAAACTGCTCGTAACAGAGAATTATAAGTTATGGAACTTTGTTTTGATTCAGAAGCGTTGGTGAGGAATTTTAAGAGTGTGGTTTGATGGAGTTTGTCTATTAAAATTTGGAAGCTTTTGAAATTAGAGTTGAGGTTAAAGTTTGCCACTCATATTGAGAATCGAATTCATTGTGTGGATGCACTTGTAAACATAGGTTGTGACAATGACAACAATCAAAGGTTGTTTGATTTTTGCCATATTCAGATTAATCACTTGTTCATTGCTGGTATGGTTGGAGTTTGTACTTCGCGTCAACTTCTATGTAGTTTCCTTTTCCCGGGCTTATGACCTTATATAAAAATAAAATAAAATATTTGTGCAATTTTTGTATTCTTTCATGTTCATGTTGTTTATCATGCTCTTATTGAGTCTTGGTGATTATCCTTTTATTTATTTTAATTTTAGGTTCACATGTTACAACATTGAAATATCCAAGAGTTTACATATCTAGAGTTAAACAGTGTTTATCTCTATCATATGAATGAAACTTGGTATATTTTCTGCAAATATTTTTCTTTTAGATTCCCTCTTATCATCTTAAGATTTTTTAATTTTCGATCCTCGTAACATCTGAGTCAGCATCTTTAATTATGTGGCATTTGAAAAATACTTGAGTTGGCAATTTTTACAAAAATAATTAAAATAAATATTTTTAAATATTTTTTCTCTCCCTTCACCAAAACCAGCAAAATCAACGGAAAATCATTAATCATTCATTCCCAACCTAGATCTTCATCCAAAATTTCATCACCAACCTATATATCAACCTCGTTCTTTATCATCTAACCCAAATATTCATCAAAACTCATTCAAAACCAAGTAAGCAAAAAAATGCCCCACTTTAATGAAATGAAAAACAACAAACACAAATCACCAATGAAAAAGAAAAAAATATGAAAGAGCAAAGGAGAGAAAGAGAGAGGAAACACGAGATAGGTAAAGTCAGAGGTGAGTTTTTCCAAAGTGTTTTCTTTCTTTTTTGCATGGTAGGCCTATATTTTGAATTGTGACAATTCTTTTGGGGTTTTAGTATGATTCAACTATAGAAATAAGATTTATTCTTTCTTTGATTTATCCAATAGATCATATTTCACCAAACTTTACTAGCTCTAGATTTTCAAAATGTGCGTGTGTTATATAGTGTATTATTAGGCTTACAAGGGTAAATATATAACGTGACAGTGTTAATCTATATGTTGATCATGATGCGGTCGTGACTTGGAGATCAAATATCTTACTTATAGTTGGTTAACAAAAACATACATCAACACGTATTATATACTAGATTGTTTTTATCGGTCCTTGTGATTAACTCAGTTGGTAGAGACGATATATAATATATGCAAGCTCTAGGGTTTAAACCCGACTACCAAAAAAAAGAAAGATTGTTTTTATAAAAAAAAATAAAGATTTAATTTATACACATTCGGATGGTAAAGAGTATTTACATTCAAGAATTTAATTTTCATGCACCAATTTTGTAATTTTTTTACAGTAAAATCAATCAAATATTATCAAGAAATGTAACAAAAAGAAAATCAAATATTATCAGGTGAATACATTTTTTAGTAGATAGAAGAAATAACAAATAATCATTGAAAGCGGCATACACAAGAAGATGCGCCCGAATTTAAAACTTAGCCGACATGCGGTCTAACAACAATATTTTACCAATTGAGTTAAGATTTGTAGACAAGTAAATACATTTAAGAAATCTTAAAAACTAATATTTAGAAAAAAAAATTGAGTAAATTTTTAAGAAATCTTAAAAACTAATCTAAAAGATTTTTTTTTTTTGAGAAATGATATTTGTACAACCAATTTACAACAACTTTTTGAGAACTTTTTCTCTCATAGTCACATTATGTTTTTATTCTCTCTTCTTCCTTTTCTCTCAATCATTTTTTACCAATAGAAATAGAGGAAATGAAAGTTGTTATCAAAGTTGTCACCAATGGTTGTTCATATATCATTGCTCTTTTTTTATTCTTCATCTAATTACCAAATATATATAAACAATTATTTACACTTGAATAGAAAGCAAATAGGCAACAAACTGCACCGCTGGATTTTTTTTTATGGCAAAACCAATCATCGTAAACACAACATTCATAATCCATGGACCTATGCTAGACATGACATTGCAAAGCATACTTTCATAAACCCCTTCTTCTGTAAACCCTCTCCCTCGGTGCCACTCCTCCTTCAATATCACACATATACTCATTTTCGCACCCCCTCTAATCGCTCTTCACCTCCCTTCATTCTCGTCTCTCTATCACAAACCTTTCCCTTCGAAACCTGCAACACCATCAATGACATGAATTCATTATCAACCTTCAGTTACAGAATCTCCCAACCAACCACAACCACATTCTCACCCTTCTTCCTGTTCAACCAAAAACGATGGAAAAAACCCACCATTTCAGCACAAACCCGTTTAGAAGACCGAATAAGAGACACCCACTTTGACAAATTAACAACCCACTTCAAAAAACTCAACCTTGTTCTCAAAACTCACAGCCTCGTATCAAATCGAAAACGTGGTTCTTTTGTATCTCTTCAACTCATGTCACGTTGGAAAAACATCATAGGACTTAATGTCACTGTTACTTCCTTTCTTCAAAAATACCCTCATGTTTTTTATCTGTTTGTTCATCCTTTTAGGAGAAACATGTGCTGTAGAATGACGAAAAAGATGAAAGAATTGATTTTGTTGGAAGAGGTAGTTGTGAGACAGAATGAGGTCGAGGTTGTTAAAAGGGTAAAGAAGTTGCTTATGATGTCAGTGAATGGTACTCTTCATTTGCATGCTTTGAGATTAATTAGAAGAGAATTGGGTCTTCCTAGTGATTTCAGAGAATCTATACTTGGGAAATATAGTGATGAGTTTAGGTTGGTTGATTTGGAGATTGTGGCGTTGGTTGGTTGGGACGATGAATTGGGAATGGCGCGTGTTGAGGAATGGAGGGAGAGAGAGTATAGAGAGAAATGGTTGAGTGAATTCGAGACCAAGTTTGCTTTTCCGATAAATTTTCCAACCGGGTTTAAGATTGAGAAAGGGTTTAGGGAAAAGTTGAAGGGTTGGCAAAGGCTTTCTTATACGAAGCCTTATGAGAGAAAAAATGTTAAGTGTGGTGGGGTACAGAGGTATGAAAAGAGGGCTGTTGCTATTCTTCATGAGCTGTTGAGCTTGACTGTGGAGAAAATGGTCGAGGTTGATCAGTTGGCTCATTTTCGAAGGGATTTTGATGTCGAAGTTAATGTGCGCGAGCTACTGTTAAGGCATCCGGGGATATTTTACATATCTACAAAGGGAAATGCTCAAACTGTTTTTCTTAGGGAGGCCTATGAGAAAGGAGGGTTGATTGAGCCTAATCCGGTGTATGAAGTTCGTAGGAATATGTTGGAGCTTGTGTTATTAGGGCGCAGAAAAACCAAACAGTTGTTAGCTTCTTGTGATGAATCCAAGGAAGAGAGCAATGCTGTAGTCTATGAAGTGAACGGGGGAGGTAAAAGAGAAGGTGATTGGGTGATTCCATTCTTGGAGGGAAATGAGAAGAATTGATCCTCGTGATGTTGTGAAGATAGCAGAAGCAACATATTTGGAGAGTTTGCTAATTCATGTTTCGGTAGTTGACATAACAAGTAATCAGCATCTGGTTCTTGACTCTATAAAATGGCCAACAAGGAGAAATAGTCCAGTGAAAATAAAGGTAAGTAGGTAGTTTCATTTTCAGCAAATTCAAGAATTTGTAGTTAGAGTTTTCTGGTTTGTTGATTGCATCTAAATATAATATAATCCTCATGGCACCAAAGAACTGCTATCATGAATACTCGTAAATGTGTTATATGATATGATATGATTTGTTAGAGTCTGGTTTTCAGACTAAGGCTTGTAAAAAGGCTGTGCTCAACCCGGCATAGATAGTATGATTTGTTAGTACTAATTCATTACTTGTTTACTTCATCTTCTAGCATAAAAAGATCTTGTTTGCCATAACTATTGACTCTTATGTTATCTAACATTATTTGACGTATAAAACACTTAATTGTGAATGGGATTTTGTAGATATTGGAGGCCTTAGAGCATGCAAATAATTGTGAATGGGACTTTGTAGATATGGAAGCCAAAGTACATAGATGTTGACACATGCAATTTTTCGTTTCCTGGTTTGATGTACTTGGCGTATGCTTAGATGAAGAAGTTGTTGTTGTCTCGATGCTTTACTCTGTTGCAAGGAACTTCTGCTTTTCTAGAGCGTGGCTTGGTGCTGACGTATACGGAAGCATTGTTAACGCTCATTCTGGAAGTTCTGTCCAATCTTATCAATGTGTGAAGGAGACAGTATGTTGTTGTGTTTGTTGGAGTTGGAAAATCTGCTAATCTAGCCAAGGTTACTTACTGAATTTGCCAACACAACCTTAAAATCACGATAGGCTGATAGCTGTTGGTGTGGCATTTCAATGAGGAGTTACTAAGCAATTGCAGACACATGCATATAGTCTTCCAATGGCTATATTAGAGAAGGATTGTGTGAGAGATCCTTCTGTGGTGACTGGTGGCTGGTGACAAATGAAGTCCTGATACTTTGCATTAAGAATGCTTAATCATACTGCAGTACTGATAGAAGGCAGTTTGAAAAAGAAAATGAAAATGACATCAGCATTGTATCTGCTCTTCAGTTAGATCTCTCTCTAATGAACAACATAGTACATGGTGTTGTTGTACTGCTGGGAATCGCAAAAGATACAGCATTTGATACTTTTAGCGCTTCAAATGTGCTTGTTGTTTTCTTAGCTTGAGTTGTGATTGATGACGCATTAGTTCCTCTGCATGTAGAAAAAAGTAACAGCAATCTGCCACTCAAATGAAGTAGAGTTGAAATTGTGAGGAGGGTTCAAATGTTTTAAATGGCTCGTCTAATTGACAACACTGCGATCTTAGGGGCAAAAGCTTAATTTTCAACTACTACTGAACAGGGGGAGTTCTTGGGAGATTTCGTGGTTGCAATGGTTCGTATTGCAATGGTGTTCTGACTTGGTCCTTGTTGCTTCCCTACTGTTGTAGCAGCGGTTGTTCTGATGAAATTTACCTTCAAAATTTCGTGGGTGAATGTCAAGGCTACTCCAATATCTATTCTAGGAATGATAGAATGTACTCAAGTCAGTTTCCTTATCTCATCCTTAGGAACAAGGCTGTTTTCTAGCGGCAGGTAGTGTTAGGATACTGGATTTGCGCCTTAACTCAACAGATGGGCTGAGGTTCCCAGTTAGTTAGAATAGGAAACATGGTTAAAGGCAGGGGGAAGGGCAATCAGTCTGGGATTATTGCTATTTTCTGTTCGAACCTTAGAGGTTGGGCAGAGAGAGAACAATATCTATCAGAGGAGCATTAACTCAGGGATTATAGGAGAATTTGCTTCTGTTATGCAGTTACTCTTTTCAATAAATAATAGTGTTTCCATTTCACTGAAATTTGGGTTCTATCATGAACTGAGTGTTTTATGAAAATGTGAAGTTCCTCAACACTTTCATACTTGTTTTTTCTCTTCATGTATTGTGAACTGAGTTATTAATGTTCAAGGTGTTATATGAGATGGATGGTGGTTTTCTAATGTCTAGTTGTGGTTTCGTTGCTAGAACTCTATGTTGGAGGATTATTGAGCTTTCGTTTCACTCTAGTCTTTATTGTTTTCAGCATTGTGAAGAAGTTAGAGCATATGAACACTCTAACATCATATGTTTGGTGGGTTTTTGAGTTTAATTGGGTTGTTGTCGGGTTGCCAAGCGCTTTTGGACAAAAAAACAATTGGCAAAAGATGGGGTGCAAAATCGCTCCAAAAAAAAGAGGGGGTGCAAAATTGCTCAATTAGCAAAAGATAGGGGGGAAAAGTGCAATTAAGCCTTTTTTTTTTCTCTGCCTTTGGGGACAGTTGGGCAGATAATAAACGAGATCATCAATACCAAGAAAGAGTAGTCAAAGTAGTATAGATTTATTATATTGAGTAACCTTCTTTGTCTTAATGTAAGACAAAAGTTTAATAAAGAAGAGAACTTTAACTGCTTCAGAGTTCCATCTCTGAAGTCTGAGCAATGTAAACAAGGAGAATGGAAATGAAGAGAAAATTTAATGACTAAAAGGTCCACCCATAATTAGCCGTTGTTGATGTGTTCTTTTAGGTTTATTCCAGGTTCGACCCCTTACTGGACAATGCCACGATGGAAGCTTAATAGCACCATCCTTTTTTTGATTCATCAGGAAAGGATAAATTAGTAGCTAGAATACAGTTTTTGTTCTGTCCCTAATTTCTTTCAATTGTTCTGCTGGTTCAGGTGGAGTTGTACAAGTTTCTTTTTTTTCTTCAAGAGATTGTAATCATTTCTCAATTCTCACAAGTAGGCTAGGTAATTTACATCTGTCTTGCTGTCCTTAGTTTTTGTGCTTATAGGTTATAAGACAGTAATGCTATCAAGTGTGGTATTCATCCACAAAAAAAAAGTGGTAGTTATATCGAAATGAAATCTTATTAGCCTCTTTAGAAATGTATGCATATTCTCAGTCCAAAATATAATTCGATTAAATATCATACTTAAATAAATACATTGGTTGAGTTTTGTTATCACAATATCATTTGGTTTTAGTCATATGAGATGGTTAAAAGATCAACTAATCCTTACAATGAGGGTACATGGAAGATTATTTTGGATGATAGTTAATATGTGCTGCTGCTATACAATTTTATCCAGAGGTTCAGATTGAATGTATGTTGGGTTTGCCAATATGTTTGATTCATTATATGCTATTGCTATATCTTTGCAGTTTTGAGCAATCAATCCGTCAAAGTTCCTGAAAAAGCTCTCAAATGAAGCATGTTTAACAAAAGGCTTGGCAAAAATAACACTAAGGTTATAGATAATATGGTACCTGGGAGGATAGCTTGAGTTATGATTGAATGGGACCGAAGTAATATAGGAGTAGAGAGTAGAGATCTTTAATGTAACACGGGGAAGGATCGATGTTGCGGAAGAGCAAAACCTTTGAATCGGCTTAGGCTATGGTTGGGTGAGAATTGGGATGAGTGTAAGTAACTAACTATATTATGACAGGAACGAGGCATTGAGTCAACTTAGTCTTTGCAAAGTAGTTTAGAACAAATGAAATTGTTAGGAGGATGAAAGAAAAAGTGTCATTCAAATATGTTGCTGCACAAGTTTTTGTTATTTTTTTCCTGATCATCTTTTCAAGATAACCTTGTTACCAATGTGCAGTATGAGTATGCATGATTTGATCAATGGTCACTTGTAATTAAAGAGATTCATTGGATTATATATTTAGAATAATTTCACGAGTTTTCATCCTTTGGTTACAAAGGTTTGTCATAGTATTGATTGGCATACATAGGAATTTTTTTTTTTTCTGACCCTATTTGCAAAAAAAAATTCAAGTCTGACCCCCTTTGAAAAAAAAATTTCAAAATGACCCACTTTTTT
>Ga0228710_1005721_pt1 | contig 19201 bp, 8 predicted proteins | sample MedpolnodulmetaG_FD_177995 | JGI IMG/M metagenome (GOLD analysis project Ga0228710, IMG submission 177995) | Root nodule microbial communities from Medicago polymorpha collected in Santa Monica, California, United States - pink nodules | ecosystem: Host-associated > Plants > Roots > Nodule...
ATGCACTTATTTTTTATATTTTAGATGTTTTTATTTGGCTAAATAATATGATGCGTAATATTTTATATGTTGATTTAGAATATTTCATATCATATTTTAATTATATTGTGATATTTTTATTTATTTATTATCTTTTTGTTGTGAAAGTGCTGTAATGAGTTCGGGTACGGGCATTTAGATACTCATAGGGTATGGGGACGGGCACCAAACTTATTGCCCACGAGGGTATGGGCTCGGGTATGGGGATTTTTTTAAAACGCGGATACGGGGATGGGCACTATGGTACCCTACCCAATGGGTACCCATTGCCATCCCTGATCCTTAGTCTTCCACCTTCCTATAACTCTTATAAGTGAATGGATGATCAGGTCCTTAATTACTTTGATAATTTACTTGCTCATTTAATGTCCTTTAAACATGACTAATATTTTAGCGTAAAGATACACTTGTGAAGAGAATAATACACTAAACTCTTATCTACTTTATCTTTGCTACTGTCCATTTAGTTTATTTTATAAAATATTAACATAGTTTTTCCATTAAATACTTTGTTGTTTTATATGAAAAATTCAATTAATATTTGCACCGTGCCTGTTAGAAAGTCGATATGATAAAATTAATGAAGTGTTTTTATTTAAAAAATTATCTTATATACAAAAGGCCGTTAAATATTTGACTTGAACTCGTTGCAAATTTTATGTCCTTATATGTGCAAAATCAAATTTGCATGTATTGGTATGATATAATTATGAGAACTCGCGACTATTTTTAAAATAAAAACATTAATATAATGTTTATATTAAATATATTATATTTTATACGCAGATTACCGAGATTAATAAATTAAAAGATTTAAAAATAAACTGTTTTCCTATATTAAAGACATGAGAGAACAAAATAAACTGTTGGTGGTGTTCAATTTTTATTTTTATTTTCTTTCAAAATAATTATTTGAATTTTTCGTACAAAAGTTCAATTTTATTAAATTTAATAAAATAATTATATTAGTAAAGTAATAGATTTACAATTGGCCCTTTTTTTTTTATGAAAACAATTGCTTATTTTGTTACTATAACCGTTTTTTAAAGAAGTTTGTTTTTTTAATAATATTCGACTGCACCAGTTTTTGCGAAACAAAAAAAAAATCCCCTAATTTTTTTTTCACTCCTTTTTCTACTATAACCATCTTTTAAGAAGTTTGGTGATTTTTTCAATAATACCCCATTGCTCAACTTTTGGTGAAACAAATTCCTTCTTTAAAAACAAAAACAAAAACAAATCTTCTTTTTCTAATATAATTGATTTTATTATTTAAATTTTGTTTGTTATCGATTTTTAAGGACTCTGTATCGCAAACGATCATGTACTCCATTAGAATTGGGGTCATGAAGAAATTGACCAATGACATATTAGTAAATTTGTTGGATATTGATTTTAATGTAGTGTTAATAATTTTTTTTATAATAATGTAGTATTGATAATTAATTATAGTATATAATAGTAATAGACATTATTGATGATACTAACGAAATAAAAAGAGCAGACGAGTGTCCATCTATTAAGAATTAATTATAGTATAATGGTAATAGATATGGTATTAATAATTAATTATAGTGTAATAATAATGATAATAATAGACATTGTTGAAAATACATGCCTTAACAAAATAAAAAGAGTAGCGAGAGCATACGAGTGTCCCAAATGTAACACTCATACTAAATTTATCTATAATATTTAGCATGGGTGTTACATTCGCTATTAGAGCAGGTCAAATCAGATTGTGTCTTGGGTCATTAGAATTCAATAAACGTAGTGGGACCATTGAGTTTCGGATATTTATTCTAAATGTCGTATCTATTTGAGCCTGATTAACTCGATCTGGTATATGACAGTTAGAACGGATGCCTGAGAACTGAATGAGACCTAGGAGGAATGAAGTGTACGAAGAATGAGAATTAGGGTGTCAGAACTTAAGACAGAAATTTGTGAGGAAGTACTCAACGCTAAATGGTGTCCAACAACAACATGAAGAGTTTTAAATGATATTTATATTTATTTGGAAGAAAGATTAATTTTAAATGCAATTTTTCCTTCTTCTTTATATTTGGTGAAGAAACAAGACAAATCAACTTCAATGCAATTCAATAATATAAGTTTCTACACATAAACTACGTAAAACTAATCTTTCTGCCAAATAAATGTTCACCGGTCTTGAACAGGAACATGAGAAACACTTCAATGCTTATGACTCTCTCACAAAAAAATGTCAAGTCCCATATGCTTGGTTCTTGAGTGTATAACAAGATTATGTGCAAAAGAGACGTCACTTAGGTTGTTGCGGAAAATATGAGAGAATTTGCACTTGATTTGCAGTTCATTGAGAAGGGATTGAAAGCAAAGATTTTTGTTGATGCTTGTGCAAGACTTTTGTACTCTTCTTCTACACTTGATCTAATCATTGTTGGAAGAAGTTTAGTTAACCGACAACACAACAATTTTCTTCAACTTCTTGACATTGATATTATTGTATAAATAAACGATCACTGTAAATGTATCTCTTCAGTTTTTTTAATTTTTGTTGCAGTTTTCATAAGCTGGGTATTTTCATGCTTGTAATCTTAAGTAGACTTGATAGAATGCTCAGTATTTTCATGCTTGTAATCTTAAGTGGACTTTATAGAATCATAGGATCATTATAAATAATGGCGTGCATTCACACATTACATTCACACAACTCTAAATTTTTGTTCATAATCTAAAAAATCAAATAGTTGTTAGAAAATTAGTGACTAATACTCCTAGATGGCTAATCAAACATAAACTCATCACTATAAGCATCCAATCTTTAGCAACTCTCACTTTCTTCTTCAACTATGTAATTAAAAAAAGGAAATCGGTGTATAAAGAATGAAAATAATTCTGAACAAAGTATTTGAACTCACTTTAGATGATCAATATATAAATTTTAAATTTTTAAAAGGAAAATCAATAATAGAAAATAAGGAAATCAAATGTTTGAACAATAAATACGAACTCACTCTAGATGATTTTCCTGTTGAAGAAATATCCATATCTAAAGCAACTTTCACACTCTCCTTCGATTATGAATTTAATTAAAACATAAGCAAATCAATGGTAGAAAATTGGGAAATTAAATGTTTTTAACAATAATATGAACTCACTTTAGATGATCTTGATGAAGAAGCACCCAAATCATCACAGGTTTTCACATTCTTCTTCATTGGTTGACTTGAATCCATTCAATCGAATCAAGGTACGAAAAGAATGCCTTGAGTGGTAAAGAAAATTGAGAGTTTTGTTTTGAGAAAAAGAAAATAGAATAGAAATAGGAGTTTTGTTTTGATGAGTGTTTATATATGATATGGCAGAAGTACAACTTCGTAATTAAGAACAGTGGTTAATTTGACTTCCTTGAGTTAGTGAGGTTGTTAGAACAGTATAAAAAGAGGAGACAATGTAATGCAACCACGCCTAAATACGATGTAGTTGTAGTAAATTAATCCACCTAAATTAACATCAGCGTGTAAAACAATGATTATAATTGATTGATATCACAAATATTGTATATTAACTGGATTTCAAAAGTAAACTCATTTTTTTAACAATATCAAAATTAAGCTTAAATTTTAAAACACATATTTATCAATTTTTGTTGAAGAATTTTGTTAGATAGAAGAAATGATGATAGTTGTTAGAAACTCGTCAACACAAGTGGAAGAGTGTTAGTTTGAATCACAATCACGACGTCTAATCTAACAATTATGATGTTTTTATTAGTTAAGTTAGAACTTGTGGATAGTTTTTTTAAAAAAATAAATATAACTTAAATAATGACATAAAACAAACTCAGTTATATATATAGCCGATTAGTCTAATTGATAGAATTTCATCATTTTAAGATGATTAAATGGGTTCAAATCCTGATGCTGCATATATAATATAATGTCCCTACCGACTGAGTTATGCTGCATATATATATATATATTAAATTTATAAAAAATACATATTAATTAATCTAAGGATCTGATTCATATGATGTAAAATGTTTTAGTTTATGTTTTGTTTTGTAGCAAAAATTTGATTTTGAGTTAATTTATTATGTAATATTGATTTTGCCTAAAATTAAGTTGAAGGTAAATTATTTATGTATAAATACATTATAGTAAATTTGTATCTAAATTGTTTTCCTTCTTCCCTCTTTATTTTAAGCGATTTTCACATTTTTTTTTATTTTTGAAAGGTAAATTTGGATGTAAAAATCAATTATAGTAAATTTGTATCTAAATTGTTTTCCTTCTTCCCTCTTTATTTTAAGCGATTTTCACATTTTTTTATTTAATATTTACTATCAATATTACTTAATGTGAATAAGAAGCAAGTGGGCAACAAGATGCGCCGCTAGACCTTTTTGGATGGCAAAATCAATTCTCGTAAACACAACATTCATGGACCTAGGAGACATAACATTGCTATGCGTAACCCTTTGGACTCTATGTAGATAGTCAACAACCTTTGATGCTAGGAAGCTGAAAGTGCCAAAAGCAAATGATATAAAAGCATGCTAGGAAGTCAGAAGACATATCGTTTGTTTTGTTTTCTTCTTCTTCATGATTTCGCCATTTTAGTGCGACGTTATTTTATTCATCATCTTTATAAGATGTTGTTTTGCTTTCTTGTTATGATATTCTGTTTGTTCGATTCAAATTGTCATATTAGTTTCGATATGATGCAAATGCAATCAATGACTTTGGTGTCATCAACGTTCCAGATACGAGGACATGAGTATTTTGAGCACTTGAATGTGTGTGTGTGTGTGTGTGTGTGTGTCTATATATATATATATATATATATATATATATATATATATATATATATATATTTGTCGTTTCATGTTATTATCGTGGATGATATGATTTGGACCCAAAAAAATGGATGATGTGAGTTGTTCACATATTCATCATTTTTATGTTTAATAAATTTATATTATATTGATATACATTTTCAATTTAAAACATGTCATAATCAATCAGAACATGTCATAATCACATTTTTAAAAGTAAAATCAATTCAACTTTGGAAGAATCAAACACATCACAAATAATTATCAACTAGAATCAATTTTGCCTCTTTTAAAAACGAATTAAAAATGTAATCAATCATACATTTAATCTATTAAAAATACATTTTTCATCATAGAAATAATACAAACACTCTCTATCTAGCAATCACTCTTCTATTAGGTAAAAACCACGTACATCTCACCATTTTTTTTGTAGGTAGAAGAGATGGCAAAACCATCATAAACTCACACACACAAAGTGAAGGTACCGGGGTTCGAACCTCGGTCATGACGTCTGACCTAACAATTTTGACATTTTTGTCGGTTGAACTAAGACTTATGGGACATCTCAGCATATTACGTGAGATCCATTTTAATATGTCATATCCATATGAATTTTATTTGACAAAAGAGCGAGCGTTAAAAAAAGCGTTAAAAATAATAAAAAAAAGAATAATATCTATGCTACGACACACTCATTCTTTTTTTTTTGAGGGGTTCAACATATTATTCTTTTTTTTTTTGCATAACTAGAAGAATAAGACACATCACAAATCAAACCATTTTTGATCAATTAATTAATATACAAATGATTTTTGTTCCTACCAAATTTTGGTGGGACCCATATCAATTTTAACGAAAGGAAATTTAAATGCAATATACATGAATTTAATCAAAACATGTATTTGATGAAATTGTTTTGACAGTGTGTTGTCAACGCTTTTTTATAAAATAATAAAATTGCTTAAAAAAGATTTACTCAACTAATAGTATTATCTTAATTACTAATATTTTGGTTTACTAATCGTACTATAATTTATCGTATTAGAGTAAGAAACTTCTGGATTATGAGTGTGTTGGGCTTTTTCTTCACATCAAAAAAAGACCAAACCCTATTTATTATAAATAAATGGTGAATCAAACTCGTTGATCGCAAATCACTGCATTCATCGCTCTACAATCTCTACCAGGTTAGCCCTAGCTAATACCCTCGTATTCTCTCTTTCAATTTTTGCTTGTATGTTGTTTTTCATGATCAAACTCGTTCTTTCGTTAATCGAAACGATGACACTGTCTACGAACAATTACGTTGTCTTTATGTCGTGTTTTTATGATTTGGCTTTGAAAATTAAGTTTTTTTGTATTGAAACATGTTCGAAAAGTGTTTTTTTTTGTTGTTGTGGGTGTATGCTTTTTTGTTTCTGCAAATTCTGGTTCTTGTGTTGGTAGTTAAAAATTGTATTTTTAAGAATGTTATGTTGTTGATTCCTCCTCATGATTATTGTTAGAGAATTTAAGACACTTGTTTGGTAAAATCAACTCTTAGGTCTCAAAAGAAAACAAAACCCTATCTCATAAACTGTATAATACTGGAACGAAATTTATAGGTTTTGATAGGTGAAAAAAATCATCTTAAACTACTCTAAAATATAAGGATACACCCAGAAAATTGGTTTAGTTTTTGGGTTATTTCTGGGGAATAGCATAGATATTACAGGAATGAGTAACGGAGTCCTACCAGTTATGCAACAAATCATTTGTATTAATTGTTTTGATCCCATTGAATTTGATTGTCTCGACCTTTTAGAGAGAGCTTTGGATTTCTTGCTGTATTCGTCTATGTTGTCAATCACATCGCTATAGTGGAACAGCTTAACGGTGGCAGGGTTTGGCGTGACGCCTTTAGCTTGCGAGCCACCGTCAACAATAGCGGTTGTAGTTGCCGCTAATTGCGGCCCCAAATCAATATCAATATCAAGCTCCAAAGCTATAGTTTTTTAGGGGGTCTGTGCTATGCAATGCTACCTGGGATTAACAACATAGGTATTCATCAAGGATGTATTTTTGGTGTTTAGGAGGCTAGAGAGAGTAAGAATCTAAAATAACAATTTTAAATGCTTCCATATAGTTGCGCCTTTTGGTTCTGTATTCATGTTTTCTTACTAGCAAAATAGTTCTCTGTTTGCTTATATTCATTGAAGGCTGATAGCTATCTATATACTGTTTTCATACTAGTTCTTCTATTGCATGGTTACCAGGTCTGAAACTTTAGTTTTCTTCTCTGACACACTCGTGACCTTAAATATTATCTGCAAATAAATGCCTTGTGTTTTATGTACCTTGTGAAATTTAGTTGAGGTTTCGGAATATGGCCAATTCTATGGTGCACAAGTAAGAAAAATATTGCACCATGCACAAGCTACTTTTCACCTTCGGATCAATAAATCCCACCATTACATTAAACGAGAAATGCTGAAAAATACACTTGTGCATGGTGCAAGACCATTTTGCTTTTGCATGTTAGACAAAGCCTCAAATAAACAAACTTTTTCATCTTCACCAAAAATACAATCTTTTTCATTTCTTTTGCAATTAAATATCTGTCCCTTGTTATTATTTTCTTGTGTATTGCTATGTTGAAATAACCAAGAGTTATAAGACAAAAAAGGGGGTTGGTCTTATCCACATTTGTCATTTGTGACACTGTTATTGAATTATGATTGGTGTTTCATAACTTAATCCCTCTTTTTTAATTGTTTGTAGATTTGGTTTTAAGCGGTAACATCAGGTCTCAAAAATGCCAAAAGTTAGAAGAGGGCGATCCCCGTCTATAGATTGCAGTGGATCATATCCCTATCCTTCCATCTCCAAAAACCTTGACCTGCCTAGACCTAATTTTGGATCGGCTGATGAAATGAAAGAATGGGATGATACTAGATGTCCTATTTGCATGGAAATTCCTCATAACACTGTTCTTCTGAAATGTTCTTCTTATGAGAAGGGTTGCCGACCTTACATGTGCAATACCAGTTACAGGCACTCCAACTGTCTTGACCAATTCTGTAAGTCGTTTGGTTCTCATCTCTCATCAGCAATGCTGGAAGCAATTCCTCTCACAAGAACAGTCTCTCATGATAGGAAAGCTCAGTCAGAGCCTGGGAACCCCTCCCAATGTGGGAGCAAGTTGCAACCAAAGCTTATCTGCCCTCTTTGCCGGGGAGGAATATACGGATACATGGTATCGGAACCTGCTCGAAGGTATATGAACTGTAAAAAAAGGAGTTGTTCTTCTGAGACGTGTGAGTTCCAGGGCACATATCCAGAACTTAGGAAGCATGCTAGGCTGGTGCATCCTTCTGTTCGACCAACAGAAGTAGATCCGTCACGTCAGTATGACTGGTTTAGGATGGAACAGGAGAGGGACTTTGAAGATCTTTTTAGCTCAATCAATGCAAGTTCTGATGCAGGATTGAGCAGAGAAGGCACCATGTCGCCTGTGGTTAACTTGATGTCCCTTGTCTTGCATGAAGTGTACTCCTCTGAAGGCAACACTGACTGGATCGTGTCTAGTGATTCAAGACCTAGAATGCCAGTACAGGACGAATGGTCTGAAGCAATACACTCACTACACATGCCAACGGCATTGGGTGTATTGTCTGAAACAATACACAGGGTATCAGATGATACACAGACAAATCCCTCTGTTGACTGGATCATGTCCAATTTGTTTTCTGATTCAATACCTAGAATGCCGTCACATGACAGAAGATCTGAAACTATGCACAGGGTATCAAATGATACACAGACAAATCAACCAGCTAGATGGAGATCCGGTTTACCTTCAACACATCAACTGGAGAGAAATCAGAGAATTCATAGAACTGCGTGGAGAAATGATCTGTTATCCTCAAACCGTACACCTAGATGGAGATCAAACATTTCGCCTTCAAGGATGCCTCACAGTCAGATTGTTGAGAATTATTATAGAGAGGTGAGCCCCAGGGTCAGAATATCTTCAACAAGGATGCCTCGAGTTTCACAAGTTCCTCATACTAATCCCCAGGGCAACAATTCTTCGTCTAGAAGGATTCATGGTCATCATTTGCGTTGGCGCAGTCAAAGATGGTCGACATTCGATAGCCTACCATGAGCGGCACTATATATTCTGATGGACGAAATATCTGGTGTTATCTAGCCAAGAAGTTTTTTATTTTTTTTATTTTCCTTCCATATATTATAAAGGTGAAATTATCATGTAACATTTCGGTGAAATTGTATTGCAACAGATAATTTTTTTTCCTACATTTTGTTTTTTAATGGAAACAGTGCTAAATGTGAATGAATTCATTCAGCCATATATTCTATCCAACCTTTGAAGTTGACGATTTTGCCATTTTGAGGAGTTTCACAAGTAATCTGACTCCTGCATCCTTCTTTGGTTGTGAACTTGTGTTCAACATGTCATTATTTTGTGCTTAAAATGGATTTTGATTTAAAAATGTTCATGTAATATGTTTCAATATTTTATGCGACAAGTAATTTCAGCAGTACGTTTAAAAGGTTTATATAATTTTTTTACATTAAAACATTGTTTAGATAGTATTACTACAAAACAACCAAGTCTTTTATCACCAAATGTGGGTGGCTGTATAACTCAAATTATCTCATAATATTATGTATTTCGGAATAATTTTTAAATAATAGTTTTTTTAGGCATTCCAATGCTTTTAGTGATCTGGTTATCCTCGACTCTTTATTACAAAATCTATAATTTTCTTTACATGTTCAAACCACCTAAAATCTACCACGATCTTTTCTATTATAGGTGTTACCCCATCTCTCTCTAATATCGTCATTTATAATCTTATCACATCCACTCTTCTAATCCTATCTGATCTAGTCTTACAACACATCCAACACAATCTTCATATCCGCTACGTTTATTTTATTTTGATGTTGATTCTTCGCGGCCCATCAATTTGTTTCATACAATATCGTTGGTCATACCGATGGCTGATAGAATTTCCTCTACCCTCATATCACACAAAACACTTAGAGACTCTTCTCCATTTCAATCATTCAGATTGAATTCGATAATTTACATCTACGTCTATTTCTTCATCATTTTGTATTATGGATCCAAGATATATAAATTGTGTAAATAAAAAAAAAAGTGACATTCTTGATTTGGGAAAACTTATTTTATAATGTTAAGTTGTGAAGATATTTATATCAAGAGACTATTCTCCATTTCAATCACACGGATTGAATTCGATAATTTACATCTACGTCTATTTCTTCGTCATTTTGTACTATAGATCTAAGATATTTAAATTGTGTAAATAGTATTATTTTATAATGTTAAATTGTGAAGATATTTTTATCAAATGTGATTTTTCTTTGTTAGAATGTAGTAACATGTGATTCCTAAAGCTCAAGTGTCTTAAGTTGATATAACGTGTAAATTTGCCATTGTTAAGATGTATACATGCTTAGTGATTCATGAAGAACCAATCTCATGGTGATCACTTAGGGGCCATATTAATGTTTGCATACATGATACATATACAGTATATGTTATACTCAACGGTTAGATTTGCTACTACTACTATTGCATTGGTCCTATAACCACTACTATGACCACTAATGCCGCAGCTAATATTATTAGTCACACATCACTATTCTTATGCCACATTCGATCAGCATACCGAAGAACAAACAATCAAGGATATTAATGTAGTGTATTTTATAGCCAATAATCGTGAATCGCAGCATTAATATTGAAGAGAAAATATCCTGATATCCGATTTAAGAACTAAGCTTTAAGTAAGATGTATTTCAACAACACAAGCAAAGAAGATTGGTCAAGTATCATATGGAGAAAATGTACTCGGCATTTTTTTTAACAAGCTAAAATGGAATTAAATTAACACCAATGGTTCATCTCGCACAAGGCGTGCAAAAAGAGAACCACCAAAAGAAATTACCGCAATAAAAATGCAATAACAATAAGATTAAATCATAACACCCATGCAAGACAAAGGGTGGATCCACCAATCATGATAGGAAAACGCAAAACCATGCATATTTGCCTTTAACCACTGGAAAGATAACAACTTCACTCTATCTGCAATGTTGCTAATGTCCGTAGCCTTGTTGCTGAAAACACGATTGTTCCTCTCTATCCAAATAACCCAAACTTAAGCTAGCCAAATTAACCGAAAGAACAAATATGTAAAATGTGGTAACCCAGCTAACTGACCGAACTGAATAAGATGAAACCAGCTCCCTACAGGAGCAACGAACGATAACCGTAACCATTGCAGGACCAGCGACCACACGGTACCAAAAATGTCACAGTTGAAAGAAGGTGATCTGGCGTTTCAATCGCTCCACAAGCAGCCACACACACAATATCGTCAATGTAAATGACTCGATGCTGTGCCAAATTGTCTTTTGACGGTAGCCTATTACGAAGAAGTCTCCAAGCAAACAAAGATACTTTTAACGGAACATTATAAAACAACTCATATCTTATGCCTCAACTTATGAAAAAAAAATTAGCCCCCAAGTTTGGTGAGTTGAGTCTCAACACCATTCTATTTCGAATATCACATTCAAGTTATGAACAATGAGGAAGAATAAAAAAACAGAATATACGTAGAAAAACTCTCAAAATAAGCTTGACGAGCTTTCATCTTTACTTTTCATTAATTAGAATCAAGAAATTCTTGAAATAAAAAATACATGAAATGAATATATGTTAAAACAAAAATGTCATCCTGCTTTTGATGTTCTTGTTATTTGTGGCAGAACAACTGAATTAAGATCCCCAGGATAAGGGGTAAACAAGCCTAATCCTCCCCTACTTTCTTTTAAATTACTATTCCTTTTCAGTTGATCCAACTGTTTAACCCATTCTATGGGAGAAGAGTGCTCTCTTGTGTGAGGGTGCAACACAAACAGTGAATTGTATTCACAGTTTGGAAACATGAAGAATTCAAATGACTCTCCTAATCTGTATGCAACATAACCAAAACTCAGTTGATCTCTCGGTGTGAAGAGGTGAACCTCATTAAACCACAAACAGCTAAACAAGTTATTCACCGCCGTATGTTCTCGAATGATAATCGCTCCCTCTGGGACATCTGAAACATCATAAACAACTTTTAACATTATTATACCGCCTTACATTACTGTGTAATTTTGACAGATTTACCATGGCTCAAGTGAAAAAATTCTAAGGATTTGTCATCTTAGAAGTCAGACTTAGAATGAGATGACAAAATTGTTGAAATTGAAATCAAACAGTAGAAAGAAAGAAAAAAAAAGAGTCACATTTCCTGTCTTACCGCTATTAGTCTTTTTATTTGGACTCCATGCTTTCATCCCCTCGTAATAGTATATTTTCATGTGAAGATCAATAAGGGGTCGAGCATATCGCTTCCGCCTCTTGTTTGCATCAGCCTCCTCATATATACTACGGTGATGCTTATGTTGAGCAATGGCAAATGTATGCTTCCCTCGCCATAGGTATCTGCAAAGTAAAGATTGCCTACAAAGTGAGTCATTGCGATATCTATCATCAGATCAGAAGGATCTCGGCAGAACATATAATTTGTAAACAAGTGTCTTTGATTTCAAGCTTTAAAACCTATTATGCATTAATGCTATATCTAACTAGAATGACATCCATTCCATCCCAACAAGTATGTGTTACTATTTACTCTCCATAAAGAATCTTAACATTTATAAAAATACATGAAAATATATAATTTGGTCCACTCTGATTACAAAAGTGTCTTTTTTTATTTGTTTAGATGTTGACAAACCAAATCACAAGCGGCGACTTGGAAAGTCAATTATCAAGAGTCAAGCAATAGTTTTCCCCAAAGGAAATCCACAAACACAAGTGACAAGCAAATCAGTAGTAACACAATATTTTCTTTTATAATGCATCAGCTTCATGATGGTAAATATCTAAGCCTATATACGAGAAAAATGAGAGTACAAAAGACATCCATAAAATTGAACCCTTCTAATTGCTAATTGTTATGCCTACAAATGTTTTTTATGCAATTAACTGATAAGGACATGAAAATATCAAATTAAAAATCAAATGACTTTTTCCCCCTTAACAAGCTATCTAAAGAAACAAAAGGATGGCAGTTTGAACACCTTCCTAAATAAACAGATTTAAAATGTTCATATTAGTTGTATTACCATAAAGATTAGGCATAAACTAAGATAAAGACATTAGTACCTCTCAAGGATAAGCAATGGATCAACTACCAGCTCCATTTTACCATCAATCCATATACTATATTGTGCTTGAGGAAACAGCCTGTGTGTTATTATTTTAGGAACCTTCCCATTCCTTCTTGGTTCATCATAAGGTTGATTCTTAAGAAGAACAAGTCGCCAAATTCCGACCCATTTTCCACCAGCACTGTCTTCTTCCACAGTAGTATTTTCCCTCATGAATTTCAGAGATACCTCATCAACCACCATAAGAAAGCAAAAAAGTTTCTTTGACCGAAGGCTTATATTTGATGGTTGGTGAGGTATATCATAACCGTCAAAAATGCCAGATGCAACAACAAATTTACATTTCTTAACATATTTAATGTCTATAGGATCCATTTCAGCACCGCCACCTTGGATAAATCCACAGTGTACCTAAGGGGTGAAGCAAGTGGGAAACATTTTGCATTAATGGAGGCAATCACAAGATAATCTAAATAAATTGTGAAGCAGCTGCATTTAAAATAAACTTAATAAAAATTTAAAAGTCATGATAATTTATTTATTTACCTTCATATTCGACTTCAGTTTGAAACTATCCTCCCTCTGTTTCCAACTTAGATGGCCTCCAAAAAGAGGAGATGACTGGGAACTATCATTTGGAATCTCATCTTCGGTAAAATAAGATAAATTTTTGACAATTTTGTCGGAAGTTCTTTGAGTAGGGATAACTATTTTATCAGGGTCATTGAAAAGAGGAATTGGGCATCCTAAAAGATACACGCAGCATCAACATCAAACATTAACTATGAAATAATGAACAATGGATGGAGACAAAACAGCCAAAATCTTACTGTGAAGTTTTGGTACAAGTCCGTAAGTGTCTAACATGGTGTAAACCTTGCTATCTTTGTTACACATGACTGAAAATCAAGCAGAAAATCGCTATGTTTTTAGAAATCATGATATAATAATGTAGTTTTAATGAAGAAAATAAAAGACAATGAATGCTTTTATTGAATAGCCTTTTGAAAAAGCATGCCTTTTAATAATGTAACAGAACCTCCCACCAAGTGATTATCCTATATTCCTAAGCATATCACGTTTGCATCTAAAACGACCAATCAGATTTTAGATATTTTTACTTCCAAAACCCCTCTCAACCATCAAAGAGTGAAAGGAAAAAAGCAATTACAAATTGAATTGAGTTCAATTTTTAGTACCAAGACATGGTCTATTATTGTTTTCTCTAACTAGAAATTACAGGGTTCCTTAATCCTTACATTCTTATTCCAAAGTTACTAATAAGTACTACTAAAGAACAATGTTACTTTTAGAGGTTATAGATTACAGAAAGAGTGGGACAGAAAAAGAAATGAATCTCCAACCCGTTCTTTTACAGCTTTAAATGCTGTTTTTGCAATGCCAGACATGACTAAATCTACAGATATTGTGCAGCTAAAGAAATATAAAATAAGAAAGCTTATCCCCTTCTACGTAATTCCCAAAATTAATTAAGTATTGTGACAATTAACTTAATAGGGATTAATGACTAACGATGTTCTTGAAAAATCACACAAGAAGTAAATAAAGAGTATAATTTTTTTTGGCTAACCTGATAAAAAGGAGACAGAGGATTGACAAGACCATATATGAAACAACAATGCAACAAGAATTAACAACATCCACAAGATGCCTCCTACAAGAACCAATCGAACAAACCCTTTCTTCCAAACAATCTTCATAGGGTAATCTTGGGGTACCCTTCCTGAAGAAAACAATCCTATGTCAAAATCTGCATCAGCAACAAACAAACAAACAAACTAGGAATTCACTTCACTGTCATGTCTTGTAGTAAACAAGAGAGTTGATAGAAGTTGTTGTTCACCCTTAGTTTGAGGATTTTGATTAGTTCGGTCTCCTCTACGACTTAGGCGCAAAGATAGTGACTTTTGAAGATCACCCTCCATATTTGATTCAAATTCTCATCACTGCCATTGTATAACAAAAGGAAACAAATATCATAAAACTGTATTATTAACAGCTAATTACTAATTTGAGAGAGAAAACAAGTACAAAAAACTGATTCAAAATACATGGTAACTAATAATTACCCCATTGATTCGTTGAATTTAAAAATAAAAACTTTGAGTTAAAAAAGAGGGAAAGAATGGAAGAAAAAACAAAAGGGTAAGAGCCAGATAGAGAATAAAGTTACGTACCTTTTCTGCCTGATTATTTTATCGATCTGGTACGCGGCGGCGGTGAGTGGTGCTAACGGTGGAACGCGACCCGGATCCGGTAAATATGGTGTTGGATTCGAAAGATATAAGAGATGAAGAAACAAAAGTGAAATTGAATGTTGGAAGAAGTGAAAGTGAAGCTCCAAGAGTGATTGAAGTGAAAGAAACAGATCGCCTTGATGTTTTTTGACCTATAATTTGTGGTAAGTTTTTTTTTTTTTACAGTAATGTTGATAAAATAGAATAATGTTCCATGAGTTTTTGTTAGAAGACACCATGAAGATGTTTTTTTTAGCAATCCACACCTCAAGTTGTGATTATCAATTTTTAGTTATAATTTACTAAAAGACACCTTTATAAAAATTAGTTGGTGTATGTTAGCAAATGTCTATAGAATAACTTGCTAAAAGACACATTCATAAAATGTATCTTCTAGCAAAACCCTATATATAGTCGAAATTGATTTAGATATAATAAATAAATTCACAATCACGATAAATTTAGAAAATATATATAATAATAAATAAAAACGATATTGAACGATCGAACGCTTAAATATTAGTTGAACCTCTTCTTTAACGGACATTATCTCCGTGCAATTGTAAAACCTAATTTTCAAGTCGAGTAGATAGAATCACAATGGATGAAGAAGATCTCCTTAAGAGATTTAACCATGTTCTATTCTCAATAAATAATTTGATCATGTACATCATTCATATGATATGATTTGATCATATTTTTTTTACTAATATATAAAGAAAAATGATAGTATATAATATGTTTAATTTGTCTCAAAAAATATTTTCAAAATCGAATAAATAATTAAAGATAAAATTAGCATTCTCTTGTCTAATATTTTACGTGTCTAAATATGGTTTAGGAGTAAAGCATCCATTTGTTTAACTTTTTATTCTTTAATTTAATATTTACAGAACACAAATTTTACGATACACTTCAAACTTCTGGTGCACAGTTACGCTCAAATTTTAAATTAATAGTTAAATGATTTGCTATTGTTTTCGAAAGAAAAAAAAATATTTTCTATCATTTATTATTATAACAACTAAATCTTATCATCAAGAGCAAAAATTTCCAGCTAAATGGTTTAGTGGCAAAAAATTCACCTTTTTTATGTGAATAAGTGAAAAGTCGCGGGTTCTAACCCAAACATTTCAAATATAACGCAAATGTTTTTAACAACTGTGATACATTTATTTTTATTTTTATTATTCATAATAGTGAATATTTATTATTTTTTACGATGAAAAATAGTATGATTCTTATAAAACAATGAAATAATATTTTTCTGAATGAGATGATATTTTCTAAAATATAAAATTCAAAAATAACTTTTTATTTCATAAAACAATTGTGCCGGTACACTTAAGATAAGAGTAATACCTCATATTCGTCCTTGATTTTCACCAATCAGCCAAATTCGTCCTTGAATTTTGCGAAATATCTATTTAGTCCCCGGATTTACAAAATGTCAATCAAATCAGTTCCTCCAATAAGTTGGTCTGTTAACGGAGGTGACGTGTACCGTTAACCTCTTACAAGGCTTACCACGTCAGATGCCACACAAGCAGAGACCAAATTGATTGATTTTCAGAAAATTGCAAAATTTCCAAGGACTCTTTCTCCTCTTTCTCATTAACGACTCTTTCTTCCCCAAATATATAAATTTGGAACCCTAATGTTATAATTTGTCACCTAGAGTTCAAAATACCCAAAATTTCTTCCATGAATTGATTCCAAAGTTCTTCCCCAATTCAAAAAACATAAAACCCTAATTTTTTTGATTCAATTCGAAATTAAAAAATCAGTGGTCATTGTTGAAGATTTGGTGTTCAGAAATGATGGGTGGTGGACGTATGGGCAAAAACAGCTACAACAGTCAGTCTTCATCTTTAATCTCTATGTACAATGATGATGTGAGAGAGTTTCAATGTTGGTGTCCTAGAATTTGTGTTGTAAGAAAAGCAAACACTATCAATAACCCAAGAAGGTCTTTCTATGCCTGCCCTCTGCTAAAGGTTTGTTTAACAATGGTTATGTGATGTGTGAATGGTTTATTTAAATAGTACTGATTTTGTCTTTTGATTGTATAAGATGATGGTGAAAATTGTAAAATTTTTGTGTAGGTTGATGAAGCTGAAGAACGGGGTTATTTTAAAAACAATGGTGCTGGTCATGGAAGAAATGCAAGGTTGACACAGAAGCCAAAGGATAGTGTCAAAGAAGAGGTTTGGAGGGCAATGTTGATGGATAAAGTTGATTTTGTAGGAAGTAAGTTTAGGTTGATTAAGAATTGATAAGTAATTTATTTGATTGAGTTGTTTAAAATGTTATTGTATTGTGCCAAGTCTGTGCAATGTTGTAATGTTGTAATGAAAATAGGTTGTCAATCCAATCCTTCTGTCAAAAAATTTCAATCAAATTGGTCCTTCTGTTGTATGTCTATCCATCATATCGATCCTTAAATTAATGAAAATACCATCAAATAAGTCCTTGAATTTTCACAACATATATCACTATGATCCTTGAAGCATACATTTGCTGAACAAAGTAAAAAGTAAAAGACAAACACTTTGATTGTAAAAAGACAGACATTTGCTTACCATCATATGTCATACATTTGATGCTCATAAGTCATTACATAGCCAAAAAAATAACATTACATAGTCATCAAGTCATTATGTCATTTGATGTTCTTAAATCATTACATATCCAAAAAAGCATAAAGTAAACAAGTCCAAAGAGCATTAATGAAAGTAGTCCAAAAACATAATTTAAACTAGCACCACCGCTTTGGAAATCATGGAGTTGGGATAAACTCCATGTATTGGGGTTGTGTAGAAGCGGATGACCCGTAATTTGGATTTGGAACTCTAAAAACTCCAGGAGCAGTTGGATTTTGTGGAGCAGGACCCCTCAGTGGTGTTTGTTTATGCCTGTCATTTGAAATCATAGGTCCTCTCATGCCATATCTCCTTGTACTCATTACCTGGAATAATATCAATCACATCAGCCATCAAATTAGTCCTTAAATTATGACAATAAGTCTCAAATTGATCCTTATATAATAGAGGGGTATAATTGGAAACACATGAAAAATTACTCTGAAAAGTTAAATCTCAAATTTTTACCATTTTCATCAAATTAGTCCTTGTACACGTGGCTGCCTTGTTGACATGTGTACATGACAACACAACATGCAAGAAGACACATTATCACCACAAACGAAGCTTTTGGACGGAGGGACCATTTTGATGGACATCTGTAAAATTCAGGGACTAAATAGATATTTCGCAAAATTCAAGGACGAATTTGACTGATTGATGAAAATTCAAGGACGAATTTGAGGTATTCCTCCTTAAGATAACTTATAAATGCAAGCCAAATCCCATGGTTGATGTGTACACAAAACTGGCAACACGTGGACTTTTCCCTCACACTTTAGTTGATAAAATTGAGCCTCATATATGTTTCATTTCATTCATTGCATAATAACAAAAAAACGTGAGCCTCTAGTTTCATATTATCTATAAGTTAAATCATTTAACATTGAAGCATTTCCACTTTCTTCTCTTGTTCCATTACTCTGCAGAAGGGAACAAACAATGGAAGCTTTTTCTGTTAGTTCACTTCACATCCCAATAGCACTTGAACCACATATCCCATTAAAAAAATCAATATTCTTCAACTCACAATTGCATTCAACATTTCCATTAATTCGTGGGAACACTTCAAAATTTAAGCTTTTCACTGCCTTATCACCTTCTCCATTAACAGATTCCAGTAGTAGTAACCTTGAAGTGGATGATGAACCTGAAGTTGAAACAGGTTCAGA
>Ga0228710_1005722_pt1 | contig 19199 bp, 15 predicted proteins | sample MedpolnodulmetaG_FD_177995 | JGI IMG/M metagenome (GOLD analysis project Ga0228710, IMG submission 177995) | Root nodule microbial communities from Medicago polymorpha collected in Santa Monica, California, United States - pink nodules | ecosystem: Host-associated > Plants > Roots > Nodule...
CAATATAATTGATTCAAGAGTTTATATGACTATTGACACTAGCGTGTAACTCGGAAATATCTATACTGTTCAATCTAACGGACAATCTAGGGATGGAACGTTGTTAGGTTGTGATAATTGAATTAACGGACTTAAAACCTTTGATGATTATAGGTTCACCTAAGGGATTAGGGAATTATAATTAGAAAAGAGGGCTTAGGATCAAGGGATTGACCTAAGCTATTTTGTTAATTTGTCGTTAACTTTATAGCATTCGTAGACTTAAGAAACAGGTTGCTAATGAGCGATGAGCAGATGAATCGAATGACCTAGTCACCTCTCCATATTATTTCTTAAACCAATTTTTTCGTAACCATTTTATTTTATTTTGCAAATCAAACCAATTGCCTCAGTGCACCCCTCATTTTACAAACATCCTTAATAATAATGTTACTACCGAGTGGAAGTTGAAACAGTCCCTGTGGATACGAATCTTATAAATTTTATTACTTCGATATAAGTTAGTACACTTGCTAATTTTGTATCAATTTAAAACATCCTGACTATGTTTATAAGTTAAAGAAATCTCTGTATCGTCTGAAACAAGCTCCTAGAGCCTGGTATGACAGACTGAGTAATTTCTTGCTTAAAAATGATTTTAAAAGAGGACAAGTTGACACAACACTATTCAAGAAGACTCTTGAGAAAGACATACTAGTTGTGCAAATTTGTGTTGATGATATTATTTTTGCTTCAACTAATGCATCTCTTTGAAAGGAATTTTCTAAGATGATGCAGGATGAGTTTGAGATGAGCATGATGGGAGAATTGAAGTTCTTTTTGGGAATTGAAATCAACCAATGCAAAGATGGAGTTTATGTTCATCAATCCAAATATACCAAGGAGCTTCTGAAAAAGTTCAAGCTTGAAGAATGTAAAGAGATGAACACTCCAATGCATCCTACCTGCACTCTAAGCAAAGAAGATCAAGGATCTAAAGTTGACCAGAAGTTGTACCGAGGTATGATTGGTTCTCTGTTATATCTCATTGCATCCAGACCTGATATTTTGTTCAGTGTATGCTTGTGTGCAAGGTTTCAATCAGATCCTAGAGAACCTCACTTAACTGTTGTTAAGAGAATCTTTAGATATCTAAAGGGAACAACTAATCTTGGACTTCTGTATAAGAAATCTTCAGGTTATAAGCTAGTTGGATTCTGTGATGCTGACTATGCTGGTGACAGGATTGAAAGAAAATCAACTAGTGGAAATTGTCAATTCCTTGGTGATAATCTGATATCCTGGGTTAGCAAGAGACAAGCAACTATTGCTTTGTTAACAGAAGAAGCAGAATACATCTCAGCTGCTAGTTGCTGTACACAATTACTCTGGATGAAACATCAATTAGAAGACTATCAAATAACTGAAAACTGTATTCCCATTTATTGTGATAATACAGCTGCTATTTGTTTGTCAAAGAATCCTATTCTTCATTCAAAAAACCAAGCACATTGAAATTAAACATCATTTTATCAGAGACTATGTTCAAAAAGGGATTTTAGATATTCAATTCATTGATACTGATCATCAATGGGCTGATATATTTACTAAACCTTTAACTGTTGAAAGATTTAATTTTATAAAGAAAAATTTGAATATGCATTTTGTCTCTGAGTAATGCTTGCCTCTGAATGAAAGATCATACTCTGAACTCTTCAGAAGCTGTTTAGTTCTCAGACTCCCTGTTAGAGACCCTGAAGAAATTCAGCCCCTGAAAGACCTCATACTCTGAAAAGGAATCTTTTGACTCTGATAGCTTGCGGTAGTGGAAAGGGTGGAAGTTAAGTCTAGTAACTCCTAGCCCACTATCTGCAGCAGTTACTTTTTAGCTCTCTCACGTGGTCTGTTTGCATTGGGTAATAACACATAAAGGGCAATGATAGTTATATGCTTTTATACAAATTTTCTCGCGCCCCCTATTTCGTCATTAATGAGTTGTTTGTTTGTCCCCTCTGAATGTGAAACGATTTGACAAATTCACTATAAATATCAATCACACACAACTCACTCACTTTTCCTACACTTTCAAGTTTTTGAGCAATTACTCTAAGAAATCAGTTTTTCTCTTCTCTCAAACTAGAAACCCTAAACCTTCAAACCTTCGTCAATGGCAACTTCTACAAGCGGTTCTGGTATGCAACTCAACACTGGGTCAAGTTACGTGATCAAGCCAAAGACTATGGCCATTCCTTTAGAATCTTTTGAGGTTCAAGTGGAATCACCTGTTGATTTCACCTCTCTGAAGAGAAATGGTATGAACCTGGAGGCGCAGATGGTAGCGCAACAACTTTTTGATTATTTCCGTATGTTGAATGGACCAACATATGTAAAACTAGTGAAAGATTTCTGGGTCAGGGATGAAGTCTACGATCTAGAAGCTGCTAAGATAGAAGAAACTCAGGTTGTGGCAAGAGATCCAAGTCTGAAAGGGAAAACGAGAAAAGAAATGGGACTTGAACCGTTCAGAAGAACAAAAATCAGATCAGCCGTGATGGGTATTCCTATAACCATCACAGAAGAAGTGATTGCCAGAGCATGCAGAGTTGCTCATGAAGGCAGATTTCTGTGGAACGTCAGCGGGAAGCATCCATTGCTAGAAAGCTTTACAAACTTGGTGCTGAAAGGAGACCCAACAACTAAGTTGGTGGAGATAGATGGAAGTCACAGGGTGCTCCTGAAATTCATTACAGACTGCTTCTTTCTTTCTCTGTTCTCTTACTCTCTATCCGCTGCACTAAGACTCTGAACTCAAGTCAGACTCTGAATCTGGGAACAGTTTTTCAGAACGTTAGAAAGAAAAGTTTTTGAAAACACAATTCAACCCCCACCCCCACCCTTCTTGTGGTTTTTCTCACTTACACTTACTACTAGGGTTAACTCGCTTTTGATATATTTTGCTAGTTATAACTAGTTACTTCCTCGACAAATAGATATGAGTATCAAGATATAAGCATTAAGATAGTAATATCAATATTAGGCCCTGTCATAACTTAAGTATCTAATCTAGGGTTGCACTACAATAGAAATAAACTAAATTCCTAATCACACTTAATAGCGAACAAAAGATAAATAAAATAAAAACGACATTAAATTAAATAAATATCCAACAAAAATAAACAGAGGTTCATCTTAGAACTCTAACCTAAAAAGAATTAGTTACACATGGTAACTAAACACAAATTACTAAAGATAAAAAACATACCCTAGAAATTCAAGGAGAAGATAGAAACTCCTCTGAAGCTCTAAAAATGCCTTCCTCTTGAACTGCTCCAGTTCTGAATGAGAAATTCTAAATTATGAAGGCTGATATTTATATTGAGAGTTTCTACCTGGATTTGGGCTAAAAGTGCGAGCTTTACCCACAAAAAGCAAGAAAAGAAGCTTGCGTCCTGCACTTTTCACATGCACGGGGTGCATGCCATATGTGCCTAGCGCATGTGAGTGCACCAAAAACCATGCCCTAGGCGCATGGAAATTCCCTAGGTGCATGGACATGTGCTAGGCGCATGGTTTGTAAAAACCATGCCCTAGGCACATGGTAAATGTGCTACGCGCATTGCACTCTTTCTCAGGTTCAGTTTCTCTGATTTTCCGTCGTTTTAGGTCTCCGTCTTCAAATAACTTGCCTCAGAATTTGAGAACAGAATTCCTCCCTCTTGTAAGTCTCCTAAGACCTCTTGAATCTTCATTCTTGGTCTTCCTAAGTCTTCACAAATATTCAGATATTCTTGATTTGCCAATTTGCATAATTTCTTCGTGAATTACTTCAAAAACCCCCTAAAATTACTATGTTTCAAGAAAACTAGAATTACAAACTCAAATATATAAAACCTTACAAATATCCCGAAATCATAGACAATCGTTTTAATACTCCTCCTTTTTGCTACTAAAAACCTACTGAAAATGACTGAAAATATTCTAAAAATAACGTAAGATGACCTGTCATCACATATAAGTCTTGTAAATCAAATTGTGTGATTTTCTTCTTACAACTATTTTGTTTATAAACGAAGTGATCACAAGCACGGATAGAGCCCCTCTAGGGCCCGGGTGGGCCACAACCCACCTCGTTGAAAAGAAGAAAATAAACTTATAGGAGAAATTAGTAAAACATTTTTTATTTTTAAATAAAATTGTCTTATCGTCTACCCTCTTCTCAATTTCAGCATGTGTTACTATTACAATTTCAAGTCATTCAAAATGCCTACATAATTATTTTGATTTTTTAAGTTATGTAATTTAACTTTTTAATGTTCCACTTTATACTTAATGTTTATTAAAACATAAACTGTGGGTGTATATAATAGCTAAAGTTCCGAATGTAAATCCAGATAAAAATATTCAACTTTAACAATATTAACATTATCAGTTAAATCAAGTTAAATATGCTTACGAACTTTCCACACCAGACCGCTTCGTCAAAGTGCAATATGAAAATGTCTTAATCAACTAAATGGAGGCTTGAAAAAGTCTGTAATAAACCTTACATTTATCATAGTCTGTGATCAAAGTTTTCAATCAACTAAAAGGAGGCTTGAAGAAGTCTTTAATAAACTTTGACAACCCTTATATTTTTCCACCGTAAATTTGGAAATTTTTTGAAAAAGACACCAAATTACATAGAGACACTACGGGTGTCAAAATTAAAATAAATATGAAAGACCATCATATTATGCTTATATTATTATATAGGGTTAATTAAGTTTTTTTTACCTATAAATATTCACAGTTTTGTTTTTAGTCCCTACAAAATAAAATCACACTTTTTAGTCCCTATAAAATTTTTCATCAACATTTTTAGTCCCTATAAATTTTTCCATCAGCACTTTTAGCCCTTGTCAAAAATTTCCATCAACAGTTTTGGTCCCTAAAATGCTTAAAGAAAATGTCACAGGGACTAAAAAATGTGATTTTATTTTGTAGGGACTAAAAACAAAATTGTGAATATTTATAGGGACTAAAAACTTAATTAATCATATTATATATTATCACATAACGAATGAGTTTACTAGTCAGACACGCTAACTTTGACACTGCAATTAATCTACAAATTCTCATGGTCCATCATGAAAGATTACTGTGTGAGGGTTCATCATGAAAAATTGTATGTTGGGTTCTTCATTTGTTATTTCTCTATGTGTCTGCAGCTTGATTAACTTTGCACACTTTGCACAAGCACAAACTCAAACTCAAACTTCAAATGCTACAACAGATCCTTCTGAAGGTTAGTGATTTCCCTAAGTCTTTATGGTTTATTTCTTTCCCATACGTTTACATAAGAACTCTCGAATATCGATATGCCACTTATCAACTTGTTTATGGAAGTGGGAAATTCCATATTTTTTTTTACTAGTATTTATTGTTTACGTACAAGGGAGTTATATATTATCAAGTTCTTAATTTTGTTTAGGTAATAGTTGTTACAGCATGCATATTCAACAAAATATTGTTATAAAGCATGCATATTCAACAAAATATTGTTATAAACATGTTGAGTGAAATGATTCACAAAAACTTCTATTTGTATGAAATGATTCACTATGTTTTTTCAACAAAATATTTCTAATCCAAATGAGTGAAATGATTCACTTGAAGGCAGGGACAGATGCAGAAAGTTTGCTTAGGGGGACCAATTTTAAGAGTATAACTTAGTAATTAAGAAAAAACAAATTTATATGCATAATATATACAAGAAATTATATGATATATTCAAAGTAAGTACGTATACAAAATTTCAATAAGAAAGATGAGTTCCTTGATGCTTGTTTGAGTATGACAAGACTACAAAGATTTTTGAATAGTGAAAAAAGGAAACATGAAACAACAAAATGCAAAGGTAAGATGATAAATTCAAGGCAAAATTACAAGCAGTAGATCGTTGGTATGAGAGTGCGTAAATGACACTGCATGCAAAAAGAACAAAAATTGAGAGAAATTGCAATATGGAATCATAAAATGATATTCGTTAAGAATCGGCGTTCTTTTGTAAATTTTGCAAGCAAAAGTTTATTTTATTTTTCATTGTTGTGCATTCTAGTTAATGGTTAGTGTAATTAAGTTTAGGTCAAATACCATTTCCGGTCATTTAAGTTAGATGATTCTAATAAGTTAGTCGTTTAAGTTTTTTTTGTTACAAATTGGTCCTTTAAGTTATAAAATATTTGCACCATTATCCTAATTTCATCAATTAAGTCAAAAAGTATATATCGGAATTCTATTTGGAGTTAATTTTAGAATTAAGTCAAAAAGTCAAATCCGTTTGGATAAATATTTGCAAGGTAGTATCGCAGCGCAAACAAAACCAGCACGAAAACAACCCAAAAATGAACCACTCAAGAATCATTCTATATTCAGTGAAAAGATAAAAATAGAAGCGACATACCAAAAATTTTCAGGCTTTCACGATCATCAATCTAGTTTCCGGTATCATCTCGCAGTGCCGAAATTTTATTCCTTCTTCTAATAAAATTTTGAAATGTCATTACTTCCGATCAACATCTTTTATCCTATGGCTACACGACTTCTAGAACCGAAGACATTCTTCTTGATACAAAATATTGTCTAGTTTGTTCCATTAGCTCTTTGTTGATAGAATTGGTGCCATAACATTTGAATTTTTTTGTCATCCAAGTATAAAAAAAATATGGGACATATGTTTGTCATTAAATACATAAAAAAAAAACACATGAAAAATATTTAAACTAGAAAATCAAATTTGCTTCATATTTACAAATGTCAATTCCGACAATTTGTTGCATGTATGCATAACCAAACAATTATAATCATTTCATTCAATTGTGTTGAAACTCTCTAATTGTTTGATGAAAAACATATCTTTTACTACATTTGTTATGTTTTTCCAATTAATTAAATTTATTATTCATTCATTTTTTTTTTAAGAAAAAATTATATATCTATTTTGGTTTAATAATGGTTAAAAATTCACCTTTTTTAAAATGAATAAATGTCTGAAGTTCAAACCTCAACCCCTACATTTATTGTGCAATATTCCTATCCATCCACGAAAACTATTTCTTTTAAAGAAAAACTAAGAAAATTTATCAATCATTCATTCAAGTTGAGGGAGCAATTAAGTCCCTTAGTGGTAAACCATCTATAATATACCATTAGAACTTTAAAAATGATCTAAAGCTTTAGATTTTATTAAAAAAAGAAAGAGCAGCACGTATGCCTTCCTCCATCCAATAGCTACTCTTTTTTTTTTTCTTCAGAAAAAACCTTCATCGTTTCCTTTCTTCCTTAATGTTTTCTTTCTTTTTCTACAAGAATGAGAAAGCTCAAATCAAAGAAACTTCAAACTTTTTTTTAGGCTTAATTACACTTTTGGTCCTCACATTTTGACCAACTCACGAAAATGGTTCTGCCTCTTTCAAATCGAACAAAACCGTCCCTAAACTATCATGATTTTGCAGTTTTAGTTCTACCTCCCTATTTTCAACTCCAGAAACGCACATAAATGGCAGTTTTAGTTCAACCACTTATGCTCAACCATGAAATAAATAAGGAATAAAGCATATTGGTACAAGGAATCTACTTTATTCAGCACACTAACCTAATTTCTAAGACATGTTACATACCTGAAACATGTCTTACAATTAGGGTTTTACCTGAAACATGTCTTACAATTAGGGTTTTTTTTTGTTAGTGTGCTGAATAAAGTAGATTTCTTGTACTCACATGCTTTATTCCTTGTTTATTTCATGGTAGGTGGTTGGACTAAAACTGTCATTTCCATGCGTTTCTATAGTTAAAAATAGGGAGGTAGGACTAAAACTGCAAAATCATGATAGTTTAGGGACGGTTTTGTTCAATTTGAAAGAGGCAGGACCATTTTCGTGAGTTGGTCAAAATGCAAGGACCAAAAGTGTAATTAAGCATTTTTTTAAGACAAAACTTCGAGCATTGTAACAATGGAAAGAGAAAACTCAAATCAAATAAATTTCAAACCTAGTAACAATGGTTCAAGTTTGACAATTGATTAAAAAAGCACAATTCATACGAATTTCATAAGGCTCAACATTTCGGATCTAAACATTCGTACATAAATGATCTTAAGGATTGTTAACATCAAAATATTGCTAATGTGGTTAGCACCCCTTTGTTGAAGAAGCCAACTAGTAGGAGGGATTGGGTGGAAAAAGGCATATGAAGCCTTAAATCATTTTTAAAGATATGATGATACATTATGGTTCACCGATGAGGGACTTAATTACTCTCTCACCTTAGAATCCACATTCATTCTATATTGCTAACATTTTTTTCAAGTTAAATTAGCTCACTCAAATTGACACGGAGAATTGAACCTAAAACTTTAAAGAAAAACACACTCTCATATTCCAAGCCAACATGACACCACAGTCCACAAGTCCACATGCCAACTCAAACTCTCAACTTCAATTCTATTGTCAATTTCATTAGCTACTTTGACTTGATAAAAAATAAATAAATAATTGTGTTGAAAATAATACTTTCTAAACTTTTAAAAAGTTGCATGCTTTCAAGACAATATTTTCCATTTTTAAAGTATGAATGAAGTTGTGATGTGAATGTAGCAAGAGTTGTAAATTCAATATTTAGCAAATGGAAGATATCAGCAAATCAAACTCAATGGAACATAACCGGTGATATATGCAGTGGAGGAGCCACCGATAGCAGCATCACCATTGATGACACCACTTATAACCCATTCATCAAATGTGATTGTTCCTTTAACAAAAACACTACTTGCCGCATCATCGCACTGTATTCTCTTTCTCTCTCTCGCTCTCTCTCTCCATTTCTTTTTGTTTCAATTCAATTACTACTTTGTTTATCTTTCCTTTCTCTTTGTAATGCTATCTCTTTGGAATGTAACAGGAAAGTTTATGCATTAGATGTGATTGGTGAAATTCCACCTGAGCTATGGACTCTTACTTATCTCACCAATTTGTATGTTTTCTTCCATATTTTTCTTCAATTAACTATACTCCAATTTTATGTTGAGTGAAGATTAGTTGACTCACATTTCGGCCTAATTAAATCAACTTTAAAATACATCTCAAAATATGAGTTGTCTGATCTTCATCCAACTGATTAAGATGATTGTATGACTAGAGATTTTTTTATTGAAGTTTGTTATTTGAACAACCATTTGTTTCACAACTTTTAGGACAACATAAATTTATAAAGAAAAGTCTGTATTAACACGGAAATCAAAACAACAGATTAGGAGAGAGAAAATTGTTACAAAAGTTGTCACAAATGGTTGTACAAATATCATTTCTTTTTTTATTTACAATTGTTCATAAGGTGTTACTTGGGTGTAAGAACTTGACTTTGTAACTTCCAGCGATTCATTTGAGATAGTTTTAAAATGGTCATTATTGTCACCACTATTAACAATAATATATGAACCTACCAAATTTTTGGCTATTGCTAAGTTTTCTAAATGGCAAGCAGGAACCTTGGCCAGAATTACTTGAACGGATCTCTACCTCCGGCAATTGGAAATCTGACTCGTATGCAATACATGTAAAGCCATTGACTCAAGTCATTGATAATTTGTATATTCAATGTCGGGAAATATTATTTTCTAATGTTATTGTTTAATCTATTTAGGTCCATTGGCATCAATGCTTTATCAGGAAAGCTTCCAAAGGAATTGGGAGATCTAACTGAGTTGATTGTATTGTATGTTAATTAAATTTTATTTGTTTTTATTTCTAAGGCCAGTGATGTTGTATGCAATGGAGTGTTGGGCGGTTAAGAACCAACACGAGAATAAAGTAAGCTATGTAGAGATGACTGATGAAGATGTTGTGTTGGATATGTAGTAAGACTAGACGGTGTCAGTTTCAAAATGACAACATTAGAGAGAGTTGGGGTATCGCCAATAGTAGAAAAGATGGTGGACAATAAACTTAGGTGGTTTGGGCATGTAGAGAGAAGACCTTTACATTATGTAGTAAGGAGAGTAGATCAAATGAAGGATAGTTTGATCCTTAGAGGCGGCACAGGAAGACCTAGAAAAACTATAAGAGAAACTATTAAGAAAGACTTGGAGATTAATGAGTTGGACCAAAATATGGTTTATGATAGAACATTATGGCGTAAGTTGATCCATGTAGCCGAGGATGTCTTAGGAGAGGCTGTTGTGTTTTAGTCCTTATGACAATTGATATGTGATTTGACTAGATTACTGATGAGACCATATATAATAATATAACTTAGAGTTAATTTTGATAAACTTCTAATCTGCTACTTAGAAAGAAGAAATGTTAAAAGAGTCTCTGTATAACATGTTTTTTTAGAAGTTCTATTATTTAAGTTTTCCATAAATTCTTATTAAGACTTTTTTGTAAGTAGAGAATGATAAAAAACACTTATATTTGGGAAGCTTCCAGAAATTAGAATCTAATCCAAATTAACTTGATCTTTTTCTAAGATTTTTTGTTTTTAATACACAATTTACATGCAAACTATTTTGTTACTGACATTTCAGATATGTAATCCTCTAAATTTCCAGGGGTATTGGGACTAATAACTTTTCAGGATCTCTGCCATCTGAACTAGGGAAGCTGATAAAACTAGAACAACTGTAAGTCCTTTTTCAGTCTTACTTTCCATATTGACTATTGTTTTATTCAAGTTTAAAGTTTTTGTCAAGCTCTATTTTCAAAAGTGAAGTGGATGTTTTCCCAATTTTAATGAACATTAATATAAACCAGTTGAAACATATGTGGCAGAACAAACACAAACTGGATAACATTGTTATTTATGCAGATTTACAAAATAAATTTTGCTGAAACTGATGCATATGGTTCAGTCAAATTATTTTATCTGTAATTTTTAGATCGTAGACTTATTATGTAACCAATTGGATGTTATAGCATCTCTCTTTGAAGAAAAATGTATAGTCCATAATTTTATTTTGATAAATAAGAGAGAGCTTTAACGTAAGAGGATGAACTTTGGAAATTGTTTTGGACTAGGATTTAGAATGTTTTTAATAAAAGGTGTATTGGAAATTGAAATCAGATTGAAAGATTTGTTTATGGAGTAATGTCAGGTATACAACCCTTAACAAATAAAATTTTATAGTCATTTGTGTAAAATGAAATTCACTCCCAAGGAGGCTTCTCTTAAGCATACACTATTGTTTGTTGCAAATGTATATATCTTCATGTGGCTACAAGAGATATTGATTTCAAAGAATATTTCCTTGCAGTTACATGGATAGTTCTGGAATCAGTGGTCCAATTCCACCCACATTTGCAAGCCTTAAGAATATGGTGACAGTGTAAGATACTGCCAATCCCTTCTACCTCATGATAATAGATTCTACTATCAATAGAATAAAAAACCAGAACTCTTATGGCAATACTGGTTTTTCTACTAATTTTAGATGGGCTTCAGACAATGAACTCACAGGTAGAATACCCGACTTCATTGGAAATTGGTCTAAGCTTCAATCCTTGTAAGACAACCTTACCAATTAACTTATTTTACTTTTTAATTTAAATTTATATGGTGGATATATTTTGAGAATAAACAATCATATAGTATTTGAAATATAAATTATTTTTAATGGTTATTTTCATATTTTGTTCTAGAAATGCGCACTAACAGTTTCTGTGAATTGATGTGTGATTTCATAGGAGGTTTCAGGGTAATTCTTTTGAAAGTCCAATTCCCTCATCATTGTCCAATTTGACTTCTTTGACAGACATGTGAGTTTTGTTACTAATTTCTTGTATGGTATCTGTTGGTTCATAAAAGTTTTTCTTTTTTTTTACGGGAATTCATGAAAGTTAATATATCATATGTGACTTAAGTGCAGAAAGATAAGTGGTTTACTTAATGGGAGCTCCTCATTGGATGTAATAAGGAACATGAAGTCCTTAACGATCTTGTAAGGATGCAACTCTGCTAATTATCATGTCTAATAGTCTCCCAAGTAGAAAGAAATCATTAATTGTGCTTTATAGTTTTAAATTTAGTCTAAGAATTCGGTTATCATTGTTGCAGAGACTTGAGATATAACAATATTTCTGGTTCAATTCCTTCCACCATAGGAGAATTTGAAAATTTGACTTATCTGTAAGTATTACTTGTTCGTGTTTCAATATAATTGCATTTGAACCCATTAGGTAAAAGTCGTTTCACTTAAGGAGATGTTCTATTTCACTTTAGAACATGTTTTGTTGCTTAATTTTGCACAACATCAATGTTTTCAAAAGGAATTAATGAGACATTTTTAAGCCATGTCATGTCTGTTCAGTGTTTAACATGTTCATGACTGGTTCCTCATAAACTTCCGATGTTTATACTTTTCAGTTTCCATATTTTCCTTTTGTCATATGATATAAAGATTCAACTTTTAAGCTTATAGTCATCCAGATATTTTCTTTTGTTGTGTGATGGTCATATACTTATGCTTGTTCTTGCAGGGATTTAAGCTTCAATAACCTCTCAGGACAAATTCCTGGATCAATTTTCAATTTGAGTTCACTCTCTTCCTTGTAATATTCCATTTCCTAAGTGGTTATATATTGATTTGGTAATTTGCTATGATATGTGGTATAAATGATGTTTTGGTTTTATCTAATTTCAGGTTTCTTGGAAATAACGCATTTAGCGGCACTCTCCCTCGGCAGAAAAGCTCATCTCTTATCAACATGTGAGTAGGCTTCACTTACTGATTCATGTGCGAGTTAGAGCAGTAAATTCTCAATCGCTTGGATCTGATCCTTTAAAATGTCATTTACCATGGATTTACTATCGTAAGTTCGTAACCATCAATACATGTGTTCAAATTCAAGCTATGTTTGAGTGGTTCGTCTTACATCGACTGGAAATGAGCTAAATGAAAGATATATAAGATAAGTAACCCATATATTCAATACCTTAAGGTTGAGTGGAAATGTAGTGTCAAGATCTGTAGGTGGTCATAATAATTAGTCTGATGTTATAATGGATCATTTACCAGTCTTCTTGATCGTGTGATAGAGTCGGGAAGCATATTGACGTGGGAGACTCACAATTATGAGAGAGATCAGTAATATTCAAGCTTGAGTGGTTAATTCTACATCAATTAGGAATCATGTAAATAAATGATATACGAGAAAATTGACTTGTTTACTAAATTCTTCAATAAAAATATTCAATTTATAATTTTGGTTTATTTAATTAAATATTTACATTTGACTGTTGGAATTAGTCACACTTTAGAGAAGGTTATTATAAGCAGTAAGATCGAAAATACTTTCTTCAATAGTCATTTTGCAAATGAATTTTCATGCAATGAACCTCCTCCAAATTATGGGTCATACTAAAAGAATTGGGTAATATTAACAGTCATTTTGCTCCATGAATGTGTAACGAGTAGTCACAATTGTCCCTCAATGTAGCAAAATTTCAAAATAGTCCTTGATTGTGAACTATGTTGGTCAAAATAGTCATTTACGTTAAAATGTTTCATTAATATCGTCATATTAGTCCCTCAATATACTTACTTATTATCATATCAGTCCCTATAAGTACTTACTTACTGTCATATCAATCCCCATATGAAAAGAGTTGATGTCAATATTGAGGGACTATTTTAATGTCACGGACTATTTTGACTAACAAAGTGCACAATCATGGACTATTTTGGAATTTCGATAGTATTGTGACTATTCCTTACACGTTCAGGGACCAAAATGACTATTATCCCCTAAAAAAACCATTTGGTGTTTTGAAAATTACCAACATATTGATTAAAATTTTAAATTACCGATCTTCATTTTCTCTCCTTCAAGTACTTACACTTAAAATGCTTGCAGAGACTTGTCATACAATGATCTATCAGGAAGCCTCCCCTCTTGGATAAACGAACCAAATTTACAATTGTAAGTTTTCTGTTCCATTTGTTCCCCCATTTGCATATTAACTTTCTGAAGTTTCAACTAATTTGAATGCTACCTGTTCAATGCGTGGGATGCTCCAATTCTTTATATCCACGTCATGATTTCTAAACTTTTACAATCAATATCAATTTTCATCACTTTTTTATATATCTTCATAACTTTATTTTCATTGATCCAAAACCAGTCTAATGTCCTGCCTTTGAAGGAGACAGCAGCTAAGTTCAAATTCGAATGGAAGTAACTTTGACAAAGAGTTTGGTATCTCTATGAGCTGGGCAAAAAAACGGCGAGTACCATGATTATGCAAAAGCTACACATTGTAGCTTCAACAAAATCATGGTGTCACCAATCACCATGATACCAAACTGTTGGTCAAAGTCACTTTCATTTTCTATTTACTTCCTGGGGTTAAACTCTTATTTCTTTTCCCTAAAATAATAAAATCACGCACGTCTCTTTCCGATTTTGATTATCAACTAAACTTTATAATCTGTTATTTGCTTTAAATCTATATATGCTTTCTCCCTTTCTTCTATATGTGTGAAACTATTGTTGTAGTTTTTTTAGGTATGATTTCTCCGTTTCTTTTTATGTCTGTGATGTTTTTATAATTTTTGGGTATGATATGTAGGAACACAGTTGCCAACAACTTGACAATAGAAAATTCAAATATCAGGTAATTTTTATACAGATTCTTTAATGCCGACTGTTTCAATAATTCTCTTAACTTTTTGAACTCACCATTCCTGTCAAAATTGAAAGATTGGTTGCACCCTTTAAAGTGAGAGAGAATGATATCAAAATTTGTATTGTGATCTGTAGGCTGGTAGCCATAGTCCATTATCTGTAGTTGTATTTCCCACTTACATTTTGAATTGCAGTACCTTGAAATAGACATTTCTTGATATGTCCCAATCATTTCTCATCCTCTGGTGCCTTGTTACATATATTTGATTGTTATCTTAACTTATATCATGATTATAAGATATGTTAATTCATTGCATCATTATAAGCATGTTCATTAATTGCTACATTGGTTGTTGCGCCAGTGTTCTATAGTTACTTTATGCACAATTACTTTCCAACATTCATATTGCAATTTAGTCACTGTTACTAGCTAGATAATTAAAGTGAAGAACTATTGTTACAATAGTTACCTCAAACTGCATTTTACAATTTAGCTAGTCCAAGTTAGGATGTAGTCCCTGGTTAAGAATTTGGAACGTTATCATATTCTTATGTGATTAACGGATTATGTATACTTTTTGGGATTAAATGTAATAATTTGGGGTCTATGAACATTTATTTACAGAGAAATGCTTATAAATTAAATCTGAGTTTTTTTTTTCTACTTGGAAAATTCCATTTGAGCACCATCTTTTACCTGTGTAAAACTAAAACCTTAATTATACCACTACTGACATTAAAATCGTATCCAAATAGTCAGTTAGTCACTATATTTCTTTTGATGATATCAATTTGTTTAAACCATCTGAATTTCATGGTCTGAATTTTGCAGTGGTTTGCCTATTGGGCTTAACTGTCTTCAGAAAAGTTTTCCATGCAATCGTGGTGTTGGACGATGTAAGTTTGACTATAAGCTAAGCTTAACTAATCAATCCATTTGAGCTAAATTCTCAAAACTCAAATAACCACAAATGTATCAATTCTAAACCGTTTCCATATGATGTAGGTAAATCATATTAAATATATATTATGTTAAATTGGTTGTTATATGATTTGTGATGGTTATTGTGTAATTCTGCAATGTTTGGGAGGTTTCTAGGTACATAAATCATTTTAGGAAACAAAAACCTAAGTGGTCTTGCTTTGAGGATCGAAATAATGAGACCCTTTCATATCACATGAAGTAGTCCAGAAAGATGTGGGAATCACCCAAAACAGTAGAGACATCTCTGCATCTGGATCTCGCTAGAAAATATTGGGCTAAAGCCTAAATCGGGTATCTAACAGTGGAATATTAGGAAATCAAGAAAACGACATAAGAATAATCGGTTTTCAGGTTATAAAAATGGATTTTTAGACAAACTTAAAGATTTTCAGAGAATTGATTAGAGCAATCAATTTTTGGCTTAACAAAAATAGATTTAAGAAGAAAAATGGAAATTGAATTAGGCGATGATCTGGACTTAGATTATGGATTAAAATATTGGCTGAGGATGAATTAAGTGATACGAGTTTCCAATAAACAGGATGAATTAAGTGATAAAAGGTTCAACAGAGGATTCAAAAATCGATTTTTAGGATGATGCTATAGAAATCGGTTTTAGGATAAGTAGAAATCGATTTTATGATGAAAAATCAGGAAATTCCCTAAGTGTTGTGGAAATTTATTTTAGGGTTATTAGAAATCAATTTCTAGGTTTATCATAATCGAATTGCCTTAGTAATGGTTAGCTAGGGCTAATTAATTTAGGTAACAAACTTAATTAGAGATTAAGTAGATGATTAGGATGCTTGGATGTTTGTGTGTTAAGTCTGTGTTTAATGATGTTGATGTTTGTAAATGATGATGTGTTTTATATGTTGCTGTTATTATACAGATTCAGACTTTGCGATCAAGTGTGGTGGTCCCCAACTTAGAACTACAGATGGAATTGTGTATGAAAAAGACAATGATACACTTGGTCCTGCTACTTACTTTGTTACTGATACAAATAGATGGGCCGTTAGTAATGTTGGATTATTTACCGGAAACAGCAATCCTCTGTTCCAAAGTATTGGCTCAAATGAGTTCAACGGTACTGTGAATTCGGAGCTTTTAGAACATTTGATCTGGACTTTACAACAAAGAGTTTTGTTACAAACTGCTCGTATCTCTGCATCATCATTAAGATATTATGGTCTGGGGCTAGAAAATGGTTTTTACAACATTACCCTCCAATTTGCGGAAACAACTATTCTGGATTCTCCAACATGGAAAAGCCTCGGGAGACGAATCTTTGATATTTATATCCAGGTATTTATGTTATTGAAATCTCACAGTGACTAGAGATATAAATGTAGTCCTTATGCGGCTAGGGGAATCTTCACATTGTCTAGTTCTAATATTTTTCGTTTAAATTTCAGGGAACTCGTGTTTTGAAGGATTTTGACATACAAAAAGAAGCTGGAGGTGTCTCTTACACTGCAGTTCAAAAACAATTTAGGTTTGAAGTTAAAGAAAACTATCTCGAGGTCCATCTTTTTTGGGCTGGAAAAGGGACTTGCTGCATACCCGGCCAAGGTACTTATGGGCCCTTGATTCAAGCCATCAGTGCTACCCCAGGTAAAAGTTAAAAAAAATCATGCAGTTCAATGTTGACTTGTCACAGTATGTAACTTTTTCTTTCGAATAAATTTCCATTTTATAATTCAATTTATTACTTGTATAGATTTTGTACCTTCTGTCAACAGTAAACCTCCCAGCAGTAAAAAGAATAGAGCAGGTCTAATCATTGGAGTTGTTGTGGGGGTTGGAGCTGTTTGCTTCCTAGCAGTTTCTTCCATTTTCTATATCCTTAGGAGAAGAAAACTCTATAATGACGATGATGGTAAATTTTTTATTTTTTTGGTACAATGGTAAAAAAAAAATTATCAATACGTGTTATAGTTTTGTTGCTTAGTAAATTTAATTGCATATTTTTAGATTGTGTGTAGAATATAATCAGTATAGTATATTTTTGCATGATGAAAGGTTAGATCTAATGGAAATGTTATATGTTTTTGTATAATAGCAAGTCAAATCTTCACCTATATTTAGATGTTTGTAGTGGAAACATATAATTGTATTCAACAGTATAAATAATATATATGTGGTTTTCTGGTGTTTGATTTCTTATCATGATCCATTGCATTCTAAACTAAGTATGCGTTTAATTTTAGCAGACCTTGTAGGCATTGATACGATGCCAAATACTTTCAGCTATTATGAGTTAAAAAACGCTACAAGTGACTTCAATCGTGACAATAAACTTGGAGAGGGGGGTTTTGGACCTGTGTATAAGGTGAATATTTTGCTGTCTTTGTATAAGAAATTATGATAACATGCTACTGCAATTATGGAAGATACTTATTTAAATAATAAACATGAAAATTCTCATATTTAGAAATACTTTAAATTCATGGATGATTATAGTTCTAGCTCACAAAAATTAATTGTAGATTGTTTTTTAGACAATTAATTATTGTTTATCTTTTATTTATAATATTGTTCTAAGTTATGAAGGATAGACTTCCGAGAGGTTCAAATTTTGTTGAAGTTGTGTTTTAAATTTTTAATATGTATGCAACATTTTAGACTAATATTAAAACTCAATCCGTCCGTTATGAAAATGTATTTTTTTTCCTTTTTGTCCTTGCAGGGGACTCTTAATGATGGAAGATTTGTAGCTGTGAAACAATTATCTATAGGATCCCATCAAGGAAAGAGTCAGTTTATTGCTGAGATTGCTACTATATCCGCTGTTCAACACCGAAATCTTGTCAAATTATATGGATGTTGTATTGAAGGGAGTAAAAGACTTCTTGTCTACGAGTATTTAGAAAATAAGAGTCTTGATCAAGCATTGTTTGGTATGAGATACGACAATTTTCTTCCATGTCTGTGTTTTCTTGTATGTATGAACGCTTATTTGCTTTATTGTTTCTCTTGTTTATAATTAAGGACATTGTTGTCTTGTTTGGGCAGGAAATGTTTTATTCCTTAATTGGTCGACCCGTTATGATGTTTGTATGGGTGTTGCAAGAGGTTTGACATATTTACACGAGGAGTCGCGACTCCGGATTGTGCACCGTGATGTGAAAGCTAGTAATATTCTACTTGACTCTGAGCTTGTCCCAAAATTATCTGACTTTGGATTGGCCAAATTATATGATGATAAAAAAACGCATATCAGCACCCGTGTTGCAGGGACAATGTAAGCCATTAATAACACGTGATCATCTTGTATTAGTTTATAATTTTATCAGTATTTAATTTAATTTGGATTTATTATGTTTCAAAATTTACGAAATTGTCAATGTACTCTGAAATCCAATGATGAAGTGGGTATCTTGCACCGGAGTATGCCATGCGTGGACGCCTCACCGAGAAAGCAGATGTTTTTTCCTTTGGTGTTGTGGCTCTGGAGTTAGTTAGTGGGAGGCCAAATTCTGATCCAAGTTTGGAAGAAGATAAGATGTATCTTCTAGACTGGGTATGCATGCTGCTTTTGTTTCATTTACAGTTATAAAAAAAAGTGAATATTC
>Ga0228710_1005723_pt1 | contig 19197 bp, 8 predicted proteins | sample MedpolnodulmetaG_FD_177995 | JGI IMG/M metagenome (GOLD analysis project Ga0228710, IMG submission 177995) | Root nodule microbial communities from Medicago polymorpha collected in Santa Monica, California, United States - pink nodules | ecosystem: Host-associated > Plants > Roots > Nodule...
CATCTCGTTAAGGATATTGAAAGAGTTGACACCATAACAATTTTTTTTTTAAGAATAACATATTATGCTTTTTGTTACAATCATAATTATATTTATTTTATAAGTGTTTAGAAAACAGGGTTAAGTTTTTTTTTTTTTAGAAGAATATGGGGTCAAGTTGTGGGCAGGTAGTTGTCGATACAAATGCTTTTTAAGGCTGGGTTCTTTGCAGTCTTGGACGGGGCATCTTTAAGTCTAAGCTCTTTAATCCTAAGTTCATTGCTGGTTATGAAATTATAATACAAATGCTATTTTAAGAAGAAGACATGGTTAAGCATATATATTTGTGTGTGTGGAATTTACTAGAAGACACCTATTAATTTTTATAGAGGATTATTTTAGCAACACACGCTTTAGAATGTATTTAGCCACTGTTTAATTATAACTTTCTAAACACTCCTTCATAAAAATAACGACTGTATTTTAGAAAATTATTATATGAGTTGTTAGAAGACACAAACTAGTTTTTAAGAAGATGTATTTTAAAACATAGACCTCAAGGTGTATTTACCCATAGTGAAAGTATGATATAAAACCGTATATCATTATATCTTTACATTAATAGTAAAAGATATGTATATAAAAGTATTTCGTTGCATACAAATTTGGTTACCAAGACCCAAACAGTGACAGACAATTATAAAAAATTACACATTCATCGACAATGCCAAAAAGCTATGATACAATATATTGCATAAGACTTTAACAATCCTAGACACGACACAACCCTAGTCACGTAAATTAATACAATTCAATGAACAATTATAATTAACAATTAAAACCCTTTTCGACATTACCAAAAACAGTGTTTGACCTATGAGGGCTCAAATAGATTCATATTGTTTGATCTAACAAAATTTTGAGTCATTTTAACAATTATGCTAACGAGATTTTTATCACCATGACAATGACAAGATTGCTCGAATACGTATCCTTAGAGTTAGTCAAGTATGACTTCATTATATTATTTCCTTTTGAAACAAGCACAAATATGTTTATTGTTTGATGATTTAAAACCATCAGCAATATAGGGGAATTGTCCTTTAACTAGCCACAAATATAAACAGTATTTTTTTTATCAATAAACTATGTGTAGCATGTTTGATCAGATTTTTCTTTCGTCATATATGTCAACATTGTTAATTGTACTGTCATACTAAACAAGATGATAAAATAACATTTTTAAAATAAATACCACACATTAAATTTTATTGTGTATTATTTTATCATCTCAATCGTATCATTGTCAAACATCAACTGTATTGTTTCTCCATTTTTCTGTTCAATAAAAATGTTGTATTTACTTTTTCACCTTTTTAAAGCATTCTTCCTTGCTATGTTGCTAAGAGTACCAAATCCTTACATAAACACAAAACAAACTAACAAACATTGGAAGAAATTTGTAAACGTAATAAGGTTTCCATATGTCATACTCTTTAAGATAGTAAAAAAAAAAAAATCATATTTATTTTAGCTTACTTAAAAATTTGCAATTATCATTTTTCAGTTTATGCATGTGCAACCTAAGTTTATTTTTCACATGCTTAATCGTGTTTGTATCAAACACATACATCAACGTGATCTTTTTTCTACCAATGTTATTCAAGAAGTGTTCTCCTTCATGCAACTGTAATGCAGACAATAAAATTCAATTTAAAATAAATATTTGTATTGATATTTGCTAATTTGAGTATTGTAATTAGGTAAGAATTAGTTTACAATCGAACAAATTACTGTATATTTTTTAGACCATACTTGTTAACTACAAACGTATAGACCCACGTGAATGCACACATATTTTCCTTGATTCATTATAAACTTAATTACAGAAAATTGAATTTAAATTCCCTCTTCCTTTGAACAATTTGTACATGTGACAAATATTTCCACTAGTTAATTAGTTTTTTTAAAACAGTCAATAATGGGGGGTTAAATTTTACAATCACTTTGAATAATAGAATGGAGCGGATGGTGTATTATAGAATGGACCGGAGATGGATAAAGTTGAGTGGAATGGAAAAAATTGTCATTCGATTGTTTGAAGAATTGACGATGGAACAGAACAAAGTTCTCTTGTTTGAAAAGTGAATTGGACGGAATAAATCACAGTTTTTTATTACTTTATTACCCTCATTTATAAAAACATCATTTTTTTAAAAGTCAATTGAATAAATTATGTGCAACCAAAATAGATTAGCATAACATGGTTGAAAAACTGAGAACAAATTTTACACTTGCAATGAACTATTTATTTGAGTAACAAACAAATTTGATACTTAACATTTTGCCTTAAATAGATAACAAAATAGCCAACAAATTTTATACTTATTTACATGTGCTGCAAAATAGAGAGCAAATTTTATACTCAATATTCATACGTGCAAAAAAAATGCAAACATCATATACAATATATGATGACAGTATATTGTTATATATAATAGATGGAATTTCATATTTACAATCCACAAAAACAAAATAATTTTAAATTTACACAATCCACAAAAACAAAACATTTTTAAATTTAGGCAATTGAGATTTAATCGAAAGAGGGGAAAGGAAATTATGGGAGAGAATACAATTAGATAGTGAATACGAGAAGAAAATGACAAACAAGTCATTTTCAAATTTGAGATAGTGATTTCATCTCTTACATTCGATTGATAGTAACAAAAAGTAGGGGATATAATGGAATAGGATGAAATTCATCCCACAATTCTCCATTTAATTTCATCCTTATTTCTAAAATTCAAATTATGAAATAATATATTATTCCATCTCGTTCCATCCTAAACCATGAAACCAAACATAACATAAGGAGTAAATTAGAAACCACACCTACCTAAAACATTAAAGAGTAATTTAGAAACCTACACTCACTTGATTATTTACATTCACTCTTATAAGTTTTATCAATGACATCCATGAAAATATCAAGTCATGTTATCTACATTCGTTGTTTTGTGTTGATTCAAGGTTGTTTTAAATGGAACAAAATATTCCTACAAATATCTTTTTAATTCATAACAATAATAAAACTCAAGTCTAATAATAATCCTTAAACAGACAGTACAAAACTGAAGTCTAATTCATAACAACAATATCACACATGTTTTATCCAAAAACCAAAGAATAAAAAAACTCAAGTCTAATAGTAATATTTAAAACACACAATACAAAACTCAAGTCTAATAAAAATCCTTAAACCACACAATATACAAAGTTCATATTTTATGTGTATATGATTCAACACTTTAACAAAAGATATATCGATAGGCACATAACCACCATAAATCAATGACACGCCTCTAACTGTGATAATCTGGTTAAACTTTTCATAACCTTCATTTCCCCAACTTTTACCATGACTATTGCGTAGAGTCTAGTATCTCACTTTTTTTTCTTCCACAAATCATATGAGATTCATAGCACACTTTTAATAAGCAATGCACAATATAACTTTTCTTCTTAAATGTCTTACACTAAAAGATCCAACGTATACACCGTCCTATAATTGCAACAAAAAGTAAATTAATAATTTTTTATAAATAAGAAAAAGTAAATTAATTTAAATGGTAATAATGAATTTTTTCATAAAAAAAATATTATAAAATAAAATTTGCCCCTTTAAATTTTCCCATCTCTTTAATCTATTCAACAGCTACCACAATCGATCCATGGTCCCTAATATATTTTTTCATTTTTTGCAATAAAAATAATAAAATAGACTACTGAAAAAATTAGACAATCAAAGCCCTATTTTTATTTTTATTTTACAAGAGCCCAAGACCTGGTTAATAGTTAAAAAATTAGACTACTTAGAGATTATTTTGATAATGAGATCATGCACTAAAATTAAAAAGTCGAAAAATTATCTAAGAGGGATGAATGATATTATGTACCAAAGCATAGAAGAAACTTAACAAGAGAAAATATATGTCATTCTTTATAAAATTGTATTTAATCACCTAATAACGAAACACACGAAATGTTTACCCGCGTTGATTTTCTCCAACACACGACCATGATTTTCACCTATTTCAATCTTCTGGTTTTTAATTTATTTAAAATAGCAACGCTTTAAATTTTTGTTATTCTTCTGTAATGCCCTAAATTAAAGACTAGAATGTTAGAATAGGTGGCGGCCATGGTCGTGTATTAGAGAAAATCAATATAAGTATGCATTTCATGTGTTTCGTTATTAATGGATACAAAACAACATCATTTAATTTACCTTTCACTCTGGAGGTGGGCGACCAAAGGATCCTATGTAGACTCATGATTGATTGAGAACAACCATTCATCTTCATCAAGCGAAAAACTTCGGCAATGTGCCTCCTTTCATCGTCTTTCATTTAACTCTTTATGAGGTTATCATAAATGTCCCGTGAAGATAGGACAACATGTGTGTTTGTGTTTTTCCTGAAAAAAATACTCCACAATGCCACAAGCCATAAAACATAACAATAACTATATAACACAAAATTTCAATTGCTAATTGTAATTTCTATCATACTTTAAAAATCCTGATAAAATTGTCAAACTTTTGTCAAAATACCCCCTTCGTTGGTTTTTGTCGTTTGATCCTATAACGTGACCATCTTCATGCATAATGAAGGTTATGCCACGTAATATGGGGTAATTGCAGTGGTGAGGATAGAAATTTGAAGTATTGAAACAATATTTGCATAACATTATATATGTGTGTGTGGAATATTGCAATTATTTTTTTTGGAACTTTCTTATTTCTAAATTAAAAAATCAAATAAGTGTTTCAAAAATATATTTAATAAAACTTTTATAATTGTTTTTATTATTTCAAATAATAAATAAATTAAATTTAGGTATAAAATTAATATTGTAGTAGCACTATTTTTAAAAAATGAAACCAAAATCCTTCAAAAAAAATGAAGCTAAATAAAAAAAAAGCCAAGTAGAAAATCACAGAGAAAAGAGATGCATGTATTATTATATTATAACATGTAATGTAGTTATCATACCATACGACCATATTTATAATACTATACGATTATACTATGTTTTTACATAGAAGAGAGGTGCATGTATTATTATATTATAATATGTGATGTAGTTATCATGCTATACAATCATATTTATAATACTATACGATCATACAATGTTTTTATATGTTGGTAGTGGTGATCTATAATGTATAGTATTGTATAATGAGAAATTCAAAAACAAGTGGGGACACTTACATGTTGGTTATAAATTCACTAACGTTTGACAATTTCGGACGAAATTTTCAAAATTCAAAAAGGTTTTTGACGAAAGATGCAATTTCGACTATTTATTCAAATAAAAAAATATACACATAACCAAATTTAAAAATTACGGTGCATTCCTCTGATTTCGCACTGGGGTAAAAAGGCGCGAGTCTCTTAAATTATAATTGTCTTCTTTAGCAATCACAAAACCTGAAATAAAAAGTTGTTGGAAGTTATCACATTTTTTAGACTATATATGTAACAACCCGATTTTTCGTTAGATTTATTTTTATTATTTTATTATGTGTTTATATGTGCTTGTATGTGATTAATTGCCTCTGTGTGTATTTTGGTTGGATTAGTGGATTTCGGTGTTGGAAGGGTATTTTAGTCATTTTAGACTTAAGGATATTTTGGTTATTTTGAGAGCAAGGGTAAATTAGTAATTTCATGGGGATGATTATTTTTAGTTTTTCAAGTGAGAACCATTATTTTACTAAGTTAATAGTGTAGTTATTGTAATTAGTTGTGAGCAGATAATTATTCGATAACTTTTAACCGTAAGTGAGTAAAGACTCTGTGGATTAGTTATTGAGAGTCTTAGGCCCATTAAGACTTTTAAGGGTTAAGCCAATTAGTGTGGACATTATTTTAGCTCTAGTTTTTGTAGAAAAACAGGGTTCACATTCATTTCATAATATTTTGAGAGAGGTAGAGAGAAAGGCTAGAGAAAGGGTTTTGAAGAGAGGAGATCTTGGGGAGCAAGAAGAGGATAGAAACTCAAGGGATTGGAGCTAAAGTGAAGCACTAGCTTAGATTTATGAAGAATTGAGGTAAGGGGGTTAGTTTTCATTCATAATCTTCTTGTATAATCTCTTTTCTACTTCTATCCATAAGTGCTTATTTGAAATAAGTGATTATTGTGAATTTAATTGTTGAAATTCGTGCTCCTGTTATAGTGATATGTTTGGGTATATGAATTTGATGATAATTGAATTGTTGTTGATGAAATTGCATTTTCATGATATGTATAAATATACTGTGAATTGTGCTCAAATTGATGAATTGTGCAATGTTGTTGTTGATTTGAGATTGAATTCATGATTGTGGATTGTGATTGTTGTTAATTGTTGTTGTTAATGTTATATCATGGTTTGGGTATGAATTAAGTTGAGTTGTTGTTGAATTGAGATGTTTGGAAGGAATGAATTGTTGTTGTTGTTAAAGTTTTGGTGTTTTAAGACAAATCAATTCAATTGTTGTATAAGTCATTTTGAGTGTTGTGAAAAGAGCTTATTTGTTGTGTTTGAGCCTTGGGATAAGTTGTTAAACACTTTGGGTGAATGGGGAATCAAAAAAAGCACTTTTTGGGTGATTTTGAAGGAAACCCGAGGCCAAACAACCCAAATTCGCACTTTTCGCAGGGCTGGCGCTTGAACTGGGGCGCTAGGCGCCCAGTTCCAGAGAGCCAGCGCTTGAGCTGATGCTTATGCAGCTTCCTAGCGCCCAGACCTATCTTGTGTGTCATTTTTCACCATTTTCTCTTTTGAGTTGACTTTAGATGTGAGCATGAAAATTATAGGTTAAAATGTTAGCTTTCTAATGGCTTTGGTCTGACTTTCAAATGATTTTTAAAACTTGAGTTATGATCAAATTACTGCACATGGGTTATGTGGATTTTTGCGAAAACTTATCACAACTTAAGGGTGTGCTTGGTTGTGAGAAGAAAATGAGAAGAGAGGAGTAGGTGAGAGAGAATAAGAAAAGAGAGAGATATAAATGAGAAATATAATAGATTTGATGGGATGTTTGATATAAGAGAAAGAAGAGGGAATTAGGAAAGAAATAGATGTTGCTATGTTTTGCAAAGATAAAAATGTCTTTGAGTAAAAACAACATATAATTTATGATTGATTAATTTGTTTTTTATAAAAATTAAATCAATGTATTAGTTTGATATACTTGAATTGTTTTAATTGATTAAATTACTAATATACTTTAATTTAATTTTTAACAAACTTAGTTTTTTTTTCTACAAGAACTTAGTTAATTTAGTTTGATTTAATTTAATGTGAATTGTATAGTTTTCAAATCCAGTTTTTGAATTATTATAAAAAAATCCAACTTTCGAATTTACAGTCACTTTTTTTTGTTGACAAAGAGGTTACGGTTGTTGTTGCTGGTTAGCAGCTACCCAAACCTCATTGTTGTAAATCCTAACTTAGCATAAGGACGTGAAACTGCAATGACATAAGTGTAAATTGGCCCTCTCCACTTCACTTCTCTCATGTTTCTTCTCACAATTGAGGAGAAGTAAAAAGGTGATAGTGCCCACCTATTTTTATTCTCTCTTCACAAGTTCTTTGTTATCCAAACAAGAGAGATACTTCTTCTCTATTTCTCTATTCACTAATTCGCTCAAACCAAAGAGAGTGTAAATAAAACTCAAACTTTTTTTTTAAACAAATCAAAATGAAATATATTGTTCAAAGAAGGCTAAATTCACCCTGCACAAGGTGTGCTAAAACGGTGAATCACCCAAAATCTGTTACAAAGACCAGACACCTATGAAAAGAGTGCCAACACTAAACCAAACAAAAGCAATTACATGCCACCCACACAGATTAATGGATGTCACCACCAGTCATGAAAACCGAAAGTTAAAGGAATAAAATTTGAAGATAACCATAAAAAGGAAGTCTGCTTCATCTTGTCAAAAATATTATGAGGATCGATTACCACATTTTTGAAGACACAGTTGTTTCTATCCTTCCAAATTGTCCAAACTGAAGCAAGCCAAATAACACTTAGGTAAGAATATGAAGCTCTCGGCATGCCCGCCAATTGATTAAATTGAAGATAAAGTTCTTTAATATGCCCAGGATAAAAAAAAGATATTCCAAGCCAAAGACATATTAAATACCAAACATTAATAAATAGATCGCATTCAAGAAAAAAATGGTATGCTGTCTCAATGCTACCACATCCTCCAGCACACATACTATCATTCGGTTGAAGAACACGACGTCGCACCAAATTTGATCTTGTCGGAATTCTGTCTTGAAGAAGACATCAAACAAAGATTGAGACTTTTGTCGGAACAAGCTTATGCCAGACATCGTTATAGTCACTAGTAATCATCGGTTCATCAGCTGAAGTTAGAAATCGATATGTCCCGCAAACCGAGTAGCCATGTATAGGATCTAACAACCACCTCCTATGATCTTGAACATTTTCCTGCAGGGGCCTTGTAAAAAGAAAGAAAGTAAACCGGAAGAGAGGACAAAACATACTATTAGCTTAGAACAGCAATGCAACTCAAACTAGAACATTTTCCTATCAGCAGCAAGGTAACTAGAACATGAATCCCATTAATAAAATACTCGCGTTCCAAAGTTAGGATCATATCAAATTTTTCATTGGAGATAAATACATATATTTTTTAAATATTATAAAATAATTAATGATGGGACCACTATTAACTTTTTGTATTTTTATTTTTCTAAATGAAATTCTCTAATTATTTTCTGAAAGGGAGCAGATCATAACCTTGTGATCCGTAGTGCCGTATCACTCTCCATATTTTTTTTTGAAACGGAAAATATTATTAGGCAAGGTCGGTGCAAGGTGCACTTAACATGCAAAAGGAGGAAAAAGAGTACAAACTAAGAGCCTAATAACCGAGGCAACTCTCCACCAATATTACAACTCGATAAAAAACCCCCCAGTCCTAATTCAATGTCAGAACAGGAACAAAACCAACACATAGGAGCATTACAGCCTCCTAACAAAGTCCCAAAAATAAACCAAAATTGACCGTTGCTGCCTACCAAGAGCACAAAGCCACAAAACAACTCCAGCACCTACAGAGCAGAAAATAAAACAACCGGACAGCAGCAAAACAGCAGCGCAAACAGGTGTTCCAAGACAGCAAAAAACAACACTGCTAAGGACCCCTCGGGCAGCTCCTATCACTAGAGTAACGCTCCCAGACACCACATAGGGTTCCAGCGCCACTCATACAGCAGGCACGGTTGAATCTTCAATCTAGCAACGCCCCAACTCCAAGACAACCTTATAACTCTCCATTTAATTAACCAAATTCTCAAGAGTATAATTAAGACCTCCATTCGATAATATGTATAGAAAAAAACCCAAGTCCACATTGAAAATATGAGAATCTTAATAAAAGTGACACTCCTCAATTTATAAGCTGATTTTGTAACAATGAGGTAGATTCAAATTTCAACATGTATAAGAGTATATCAATTCGGGCCTTTTATCTATCTACATACTAAGTCTAATAGTAATAATTTGGGTGTGATGAAGTGTATAGAGAAAAATTCAAACTCATATTAAAAAGACAAGACTTTTGACATATCTTTATAAATAGAGATACTCATCAACTTTTATAAGTCAATTTATTAAAGATGAATTAAACCCAAATTTCAACTATAAGTGATAACAATGTGGATGTGCGGAGAAAAATGGGTTACCCAGACATTTCAGTGTCCAATGCGAAGCTATGTTCGTAGCTCGTACATGAGTTACAAAAGTAGTAGCAGCAGCAGAAGCTACACTTTCTCTCTTCCATTCTTATCAAATTAACTGGCCAGGTACAGCACACAATCATTCCCTCTACTTCTCTCTCTCTGGTCTTGTTTGCGTTGCGTGTAAAAGAAGTAACCGTATCATGATGATGTACCTCGAAAAAGAGCGACACTCAAATCTAAACTAATTAATCTAGTACAAGAAGAAGCAAAGAGGACTTCACCGAGAAAACCACGGGAAAAACAAAAACTTTTCATACTGTAGCTAGCTTAGCAAATGAAAATATACCGGTAATAGTGGTATTATTTGGAATATATAATGAATTCAATTAGCATGCTTTGGTCTAAAAATGTACCATAATTACAGCAATTATATTTCACGTGCAATTCAAATAATTGTTGTGGATATATATATTTTTGGCAAATGTTAGCTTGTGCGCTCAAGGACACATGTTAAGGAACTTATAATAGAAATATACGTATCAAAAGTCGTGCATTCAACTTCTTAAAAATTAAATTATCATGTTTTCTAATGCAAAGTTACTCATTTTAGGTTCCTTAACATGTGCCCTTAGGACATATGTTAACATGACCCTATATTTTTTTATAAGTTGTGATACGAAATTGCAATTTTTTATATCTAAAATCCAAATAAAAATTAGAAACAAGAATAAAGTTATAAGTGGTATTGATAGACTAATTTACTCAGATAACTCGTTTTTATGGTTTGTATGGTAAATTAACCACGATTTTTGAAAGATAATAAATCTAGACAAACCCTTTTAGTAAACATGTAGAGATATTTTAGATGATAAAGTGTAATTGAATTTATATTAAAAAAGATTAAACTAAAAAGTGTGTATTAAAATCTTTTTCACGATATATGTTCCTTTATATACTTTTTTTTTGAGGGGATGTTCCTTAATACCTTTTGTTTTTGAAAGAATATGTTCCTCAATACATTTTTTTTTGACAAAATTTCCTCAATACATGTTTTTAAATAAAAAAAATTCATTTCATTATTAGTTGTCACTTTTACGATGTAAGATTATATTTTGCTAATATTCTACCCTTAAATATGATTAATTATCTTACTCATTTTCTATTAATAAAGATTTTCAAAGTGAAACTTGACCCAAAAAAAAAAGATTTTCAAAGTGAAAAGATAAATTTATTATACGAGTGAGTGTATTATGAATCTCTAAAAAATAGTCAAAGAAAGATTTTTTTATCATTTAAAAAAAATGAATTTTATAATAGTAAAACAATAGCGAATAGAAAAGATTTTTATTAAAATTTACTGAAAATGAGTTCACTGTTAAATGAAGTGATAATGGATATTTCTTTATTACACAACATAAACTTTAGAAAAACTTATTTTATTCTCAACAAAATTAATTTTAAACATTCGTTTTAAGAATACCAAAGATTTAATGGGGTGAAAAATAAACTTCTGATCACCGATAAATCTCAACCATTTAATTTTAATTAGATTTTTTTTTTGAAGAATCCAATTTTAATTAGTAAATGCCAATGATGTAAGTATTGACATATAAATTAAAAATTACAATTTTAGTTAGTAAATTTTAATTTATATGGCTATTCACACCATTAGATTTTAATTGAATGGTTTGCAATGCACCATTTCCCCCGTGTAGGGAATAAAGGTCCAATAGTAGCGAAAGACTAGTGGCCTATACCGTAAGTGTGAAAATGCCATTGTGGGTTAACAACAGTGGAAAAGCATGGCGTTCCATAAAAGGGTGAAAGTAAACCCACCCTTCTTTATCAATTACCAAACATGTTTCTTGATAAGGTAGCACTATATTGTATCTTAGTGTAGGCATAGCTTAGTTTAGTGTATATACCTTATGCACCTCATCATGGCCTCTTCTTCTCGTTCCTACAAAACTCATCTGAAAAACACTGAGGATTTCAATTTTTTCAAAGAAGAGAAAGCATCAAAAGCTGTTCAAGAAGAAGATGAAAAAGAAGAAGATTGGCTAAATTTAGGGTTAGGGCTGGGAAGTAGCACATCATCATCCAAGAAAATAGCAAGTCATAACCCAATTTCAGCTTCTTCTTCATCATTTTTATCATCTTCTTCACAAACAGTACTAAGCTGCCCTCAAATAGGATTAGGGTTTGAAGATATGGGTTCAGGTTTAGAATCAATTAGAAAAGGTAAAGAAGGATTAGGAGGCTTGAATTGCTATAACGACCATCATCATAATGGCATGTTATTATGTCCATCATCATCATCATCATGTCAAATTATGAATCCTCGTGGTGAAGACTTGGGCATACCGATTCCTAGTGATTCTCATCATTACTTCGCCAGATCAAATAATGTTAATCATCATTACAACCAATCTGGTTTGTGGTTTACGCTACGCTCCTTTACCAACCGGTTAGCTAATTTTCTCTCATTAGTGTTCAATCTCATGAAGCAATTAATTACACAACTTTAACCAAAATAGTTAATATTGACTATTACCCGTTCATCATCGTTAATTACCACTCTTTTCATTTCAAAAAAACATTGTGTTTTTATTTAATTTTTGTTTTAGCTTAAAACAAAGAATGTGTATTTTTTTTAATTTCGCCATCGAACTATCAGATACGAAGTCCTTATTTAAATCCGAGTGTTCAATTTAACAATATGCATTCTTCCATTATAGAGCTTATGGAAAAAGTTAAGTTCCACGTTTATTGGTGGCTAAAGGCAAATAACGCCTCTTTTGTGTACGGTTGTGATCGCAGTGGCGGTCGGGCCCTTTGTATTGTTTGGATATCGGCTAATGTCAGTTCTTGCAAATATTTGTCAGACTCTTTGTTCTTGAGTGTCCTCTTTAATACACCTGGTGTGTAAGAGGCGTCTCTTTTTTTTTTCATATATTCCATTTTATTTTTGTTTTCTGTATATAAATATAAAAAAATAAACATTTGTTTCCAATTATCTTTAATATATAATTTAAGAGAATTTATTTTTATGATCATTGTTACTGGAGTATATATGTAATGTCTTCAATTACATTGAAAAAAAGAATTTGCATGCTAATTAATGATTGTAAAAAAATCTTTACACTTTGCTGGTATTAATTTAGTGAGCGCTAAGATCACAAAGGACACTTTTTCTTTGTTTAGATTTCACCCTTTAATTAAATACATTGATCTCAAATCTTTTTGGAGTCTGTTGATGAATTAATTTATGTTTTGTATGGCAGGAATGGTGAAACTTTGCCTCAAATATCAAAGGAATACATAAGAGTAAAGTAAGTGGTGGAAGTTAGCATGCATGGCTGATCGATCCATCATATCAACATTACATTTTTCCATTTTGCCATGATGATGCACATTGAACTGAGAGATAAAGCTAACTCTAATTGTTTTTTCATTTGAACTCTTATATTTAAACATTTCCAACTTTTCAATATTTATTTATTATTATCTTATTTTCTCTTTTTCTATAACATCACTAACTTATTACATTTATCTTATCATTCTCTCTGATTCTACCTCCCAAGTAGCGGTCGGTAGTGTATAATGTGTTTATATTGATCATTTTTCTTTTCAATCTTTTTGTTTTTAGTACTTTTGGCAATTAATTTTTCTTTTTTTAATTAATTGTCCTTTTGTTTTTCCTCTCTCCAAATTGTGATTGAAAAGGGATGAAAACATGACGGTGTTGATGGTTAAAAAGTATCTGGTTACAAAACTTGGTCTCTCCAACGAAGCTGAGGTAACCTACTCTCTCTTTCTTTCTTAGTCTAGATCATTAATTAAAGGAAAATGCCAAGTGTTTATGCATGCATTTGATTTTCTGAAATGACGCTCTCGTAAACGTATGTCATGCATTTTTATTAAGTGAATCATAATGATGAGGATGACATGATATCTCTGTTGCCATGCATTGGTAGGTTAATTTATAGGATGTTTTAGGGTTTATTGCACGGGGCATAGACCATTCATTGATAGGGATCGAGTACACACGTCTATCAAAATTTCATCATTTTAGCATATTTTTTGTCAAAACAAAAAAAAATCAGTTATTTCATTTCGCAGTTAATTACACAGCAAAGATTGACGCACCTTATTTGGAAAACTAGGATATAGATTAATTTATTTTATTTTTTAAATTAATCTATATCCCCCAAATTCTTCTCGTTGTTATGCATAGAGATAGCTTACGTTCATGTGTGACTGGTTAATATCACATTGATTATGAACGAGTCCAGTATTGTATAAAAAAGATGGCTTATAATCTCAATGTCTTGATCTTTTCGATAGAGATGTTGTGTCTCTCTTGTGATTATAGACCATTAATTCATTATTGCTCCCGACATTCCATATCAAAATTTGGTTCGGTTTGTTGGGAGAGCGAAAATGAGATCCCAATATTTCAATTTTAGTCATTAGTCATTGCCGGTTGAAAAAACAGCAAATAGCAAATAATATTTGTGACAATTTTTTTTATTTGTGGTGGAGAAAAAAAACCACAAATATTTTGGAGTAGGGAACAAAAATTTAAATAAAAGACCATTCAAGTGGTTACAAATTTTTCGCTAGGAATTTTCAATTAATTTGATAATTTTACATGATCCATTATTTACATGAATGTCAAAATTACTCTTTTAATAATATGATAATACAGTGGAACATTTGCCATTATAAAATTTATTTGTTAATTGAGATGGTAAATGTTAATCCTTTTTTTTCTTTTAAGGAGTAAATGTTCACCCTTGAACAACTTTAAGAGGTTCAATGCATTCTATACATATAATAGATGCAAATAGTCGTTGATTAAGTCCCAATTTTTGTGTTGTTAAGCCAAAATATGCTATATATATTCTAACTAAAACATTAATCTACACTCTATACATACAATAATTTGTTTAAATGATTGATGTTAGTAATTAGTTGTCGGATTAGTTTTTCAAATTTATGCGGGTTTGAATTCAGGACCTCCAATTTTTTATTCGTTAACTTAAATTAGTTGAACTATCCAACCCTTTTATAAACAATGAAAATGAAATTAGTGCTTCTATAAGTGATCAAAACCTAATGGCAACTTATGACAACAGCAGTGGAAATTTAATTTACACGCACAGATAAATAAATTATACTAATATGTATACACAAAAATGAAAATTTATTAATTTTTTTTTTAACATTTTTTTAATTATTTAATCTTTTACCTTCTTTTTTTTAACTAATCCATGTTTTTTTGAGAGGGACTCGAAAATCATGTGAGGATTAGTAAGGGCAGTGAGAACTGTTCTGCCAAATTATTATACAGTATAATTTTACCCTTGTTTCATGAATCCAATTTTCTCACCAAAATTTATTTTTTGTGACTATAGATTGATATCTCGTGCATGGGAGAAAGCTTGTCGCATATACAAACCTTGAAGCAAGTAAGAGACACCATATGGCTACCAAGATTGGTCGAATCTGTAAATTCAACAACTTTATCACTAAGAGATTCCAATGACCTGACTATGGACCATTTAATGTCACTAATTTACCAAAAATATTACATCTCGAATTGAGAAAGTAACTAGGGCTTATTATTTTTTTGAGAGCATAGGTATTATTATCATCATCATCATCCTCAGCTCATCCAATTCCATTTTCTCTACACCCGTATTTTCATATTGAATTAAACACTATATTCATTACAAATGTTTTTAATTTTGGGTGAAAATTGAGTAGAATGATCAAAGTGTTGAAGCCCACATACGTGACAAAATGTTGAAGCATTCTAGTTCCTAATTTGGTTTGCATAAGAAATAACAGGTATATCTAGAATGATCATAAACTATTGTTAAAATGTAATGATATATAGCCCACATATAGGATGGAAGATTAATAGAGCCTCGAATATCTACCTTTATTAAGTTAAAATGATGTACACAATTACTACGACTTGAGAGAAAATAAAGTTTGTAGAATTTTCTCATATGATAGAAACACAAATCATGTTATCTTACTTACTAAAGCTTGTCTGATCAAGCTAACACTAACCCTAAATTTAATCTAGCAATTTTCCTCCCATTTTAACGCATTTAATTTCAGGTTTGGCCTCCTAACCCTTTAACACGCAATAAATTCATTTCATTTCAAATTGTTTGGCAATTTCTCAGGTTTGACCGTGTTGTTGTTTGGCAATTCATTTCATTTATCAAATAATTTAAGGCAATTCATTTCAAATTTGAGAGCATTTCCTAATTAGTTGATTTGAATTTATTCTATTGCATTTAATTCACGACAATTCATTTCAAATTTGAGAGCATTTCATAATCAACCGATCTGAATTTATTCCTAGCTTTTTCCCTCCTATTCCAACGCAAATAATTCACGCCTTTAACTTCCTCATCCCTTTAACACGCAATAAATTCATTTCATTTTAAATTTTTTGTCATTAAATAAAAATTTGTTTCAAGTCAAATTGGGATGACATCATATTCTAGGTACTCCATTCATTTGAAATTCAAAAATTCACTCCTATCATCATTCATAATATCCTTTGACTCTCTCATTTAAAAGCAATTCTGACTGTTAAAACAACATTAAAGCAATTTTGAATTAGGATTTCACTCCCTCCTATTCTCAAATCCTTTTAATGCAAATGAATGTGTGTTTTAATTGTCCATTGAAATATACAAACTCAATATAAATGTGTACTAATGACATTCAAACCTTTTTTGGAAGTTATATAACAAAATAATTAATTAACATTGAAAATAGACATGCGCATTAAGTATCATTATTAGTGATGAATGTCTACGAGGAACACGAAAGGAATGAGCTTAATGGACAATTGACATAATTCAAGTACTATATATACACACACTGGGATTTAATATCAATGTTGTATGTTGTTTAATCTCTGTTCTATCAGCTTTATGTAGTTGCTTCTTTCTTTTTTTATTACATTGTTTCTCATATGGATGTTGTGTATCGTACTAAGTCCCGGTTTTGCTAATCCTTTTTGCTATTCTTAAATACTATTTTCGAAATCCTTATTAATGTGCTATTTTTTAATACTGCAAGTTTTATTGATTACTACATTAATCGTATGTATGGTTACTTGAAACACTAATCATACGTATGATTACTTGAAGTTGGTTCTAAATTTAACCCCTTTGTATCACATCTATATTCGAAGAGAGTTTGCAATAATCTCATCAAAATTACATTAGTCAATCATTACTTGAGAAATAATAGTGATGTTTGAAACTATATAATTTGGATTCCAATTTTCTTTCAAACAAATGAACATTTTGATAGGGTACTCTTAAATTAAGTTCAAGAATACTAAGGTGTGTATAAGTTGTTCACTTATAAAGAGGAATTTTAACTTATCACGTGCATGAAGCTATACAAAAAAGTTACGTGTGTTCGCAATGCGGTTCAGATCACTTTTAAAGACAAAACTCAACCGATCCACTATGTTATTTAATTTTAGTTTGGTTTTGTTTAGGATGAACCATTCAAAAAAGGATTTCCTAGGTATTTTAATACGGTTTAATATGGATAAGTTATAATGCGGTTTAAATATACAATAAATTTGTATATTTAGTGCAAAAACAATGAGCAGATGTAAAATAAATAAGTACATATAGATATATACTTATATATTCGGTTTGAGCAGTTTCCATAAAAGGACATCCAAAATCAGTTTTTTTGTTGTCAACTTAAAGCAATGAGACAAAGATAATGATCTACTAGGTTATATAATTGCTTTTGATATGTATTATTAACTTTGTACTCTAAATAATTAGTTTTTATTCAGTTTTTTAAGCTGCAATTTGACCACATTTTTTAATCGAACTTTAATTATTGTGATGCAATTTGTGCTTATTTACCATTTTCATTTTTTATATGGCTATAAATTGGGTTTACTCTAAATTAGGTAATAGTTCTTATTTTTCTTTTTTATTATCAAATGCAAGCAAATCATTTAATAAATTATGTTTTCAAATACGTTACAAATTTGGTACGATTCATACGTCGTTGAAGAACATATTAAGGCACATTTTATGGTTATATTTTATGTCTAATAAGGATTTATCTAACATGTGCAACATTGCACGTGTTAAAACAACTAAAAGAATAAAAAAATTGAAAATATATATTTTTAATTAAAAAATTAGATATTTAATATAAAATGTACGTTTCAATATTTTGTTTAAAAAAAATACAAATTTATTATTTTAAACTTCTTAATATGTGAAAATTGGCACATGACGAAAACAATCATCTAATAATCACATTTGTGTTTTTCGATAGACACATACATGACACATGTCAAATATAACTTATTGTATCATTTAACAGTCGATAGGACACGTGCGTCGCACGGGTCAAAAGTCTAGTTAATAATAGAAATCTAGATCATTGTTTACACCTATGTAGTAGATCTAAAGCAGATGGATAACCTAACCTAAAATGTTAAACATCAAAAGTGGAAGTACTAACAATTATGGGCAAGAATAAATTAGACCAACACACAAGGATTTACGACCTCACTTGTTTAAGTTTGATATTGGTTGAGTTGTTTATTAAAAAGGTAATACTAATGTTTTTTAAAAAACCTATTTAATTATAATTAGGCTATGTTTAGGATTCAAAAAAACATTTGAAACTTGATAGACTAACCTATACATATATATTAAAAGATATTTTTACATTAAAATATTTTTATATATTAAACCATAAGTCGTTCACATAAAATAGTAAGAGGGTTGAGGTGAGATTTTCAACACTACAACTTCATTTGGCAAGTTGTACCTTACCCCGTTTTAGAAAGAGTAGTGATGGAGCGGGACGAGTTGATCCGTTTTGCCATCCTTTGATTCATGTACGCGAAGGTTGTTGATGAACGACAAGTAGGGGTGAGAATAGGCCAGGCGAGGCCAGACTTTGATAGGTCTGGGCCTGGCCTACGAAAAAATTTATAGGCCTATGGCCTATTGATGAGCAAAACCGTAAGCGTACGGTTTTACCGAAGTAGTAAAAAGAGAGTATCGTTCCAACAGGGAGTTGTTCAATTTGATTTACTTTTAAGAGACGATTAGAAGAAAGTTTGATTGTAAAGATTGGGTTTTTAAAGGTTAAAAACAAAAATAATAAAAAGCGCCTTGGGATTATTGGTTCATCGTAGTGACGAATCCTTCACAGACAAACCCTAAACCATGACTTTATATTCGACCTACTTTCTAAAGACAAGTTTCTCTTTAGCGTATCAAAGCCTCTCTCGAGGTGCAGTGAGTGTGTTCCTCTAGCAACCACACCTATTCTCATGGTTGATTGCTATTAGAATCCTTGAAGAACGAAACTTTATATGTCTCAAGGTTTGCTAGACTATTCTCATGTTT
>Ga0228710_1005724_pt1 | contig 19194 bp, 6 predicted proteins | sample MedpolnodulmetaG_FD_177995 | JGI IMG/M metagenome (GOLD analysis project Ga0228710, IMG submission 177995) | Root nodule microbial communities from Medicago polymorpha collected in Santa Monica, California, United States - pink nodules | ecosystem: Host-associated > Plants > Roots > Nodule...
ATGCAAATAAATAAGTTTTTATGTATTATTTATAAGTTTTAAAGGTAGTTTATGAAAAAACAGTTTATGAAGATATGGTTTTCATTAGTGAGAGCTTATAAAATAAAATAAAAGCTTATTTATTTACGTAAGCTATTTTTCATAAGTTTAAAATAAGCTCAAACCAAACGGGGTCATTGTATGAATGAATATCGTTTATTTTTGTCAAGAAAAATTTGGTTTGATTAAAAAATTGGTTATGAAACAACTGAATTAAAAAATAGACATTTTAAACCAGATTTAATATCGTTATTTTTATAACCGATATAATAAATAGGACGATTTTATCCGATTTCGAACCCGTGGCCCATATTTTTGGTCAAGTAGCCTCGTGGCTGAAACTCATACATTTTTAATGTGGAGAAATAGGGTATCCGATATTCGAACTCCAACTCCTATAGATATATATGCTCACGAGGATCCGTGGCCCATAATTTAAAATTCTATTTCATGATGGGAACTTTAAGACGCCACGATATATATGTAGGTCGGGTATGATCAAAACCATGCACGTTAAGTCAAGCCATATTTGACGAATGTAGTGAATTATTCTAATTTTCCATGCAAAGACATACATATAGTGCTTGCGAATACCAACTAGTTCAAATCGAGTTTGACGTATCAGATAGAGAGAGAGCATTGTTTGTAATCGAGTTTGACATTTATGAATTAAATGAGTTTAACATTATGTGCACATATTGAAGAAAATGTGGATGGACTCATGGCTCATATGCCGGCTAATAATGTACTTGCAATACGACACAAAGCTAGCAAACGAAGTTCTATTTGCTGGGTTAGAGAGAGACCTTTGTATACGTTACACATTTGAGTTCTTGCAATTTCTAGATTACCTAGACAAGAGGTAAACTTGTTTTGGAGTTTTGTATACCTAAATGGTGTGTGTGAAGAGTACTTTTTCGTTCTTAATTAATATATAGTATATCAATGGGGTACGGTGAAGAATCGTTTATTTTTGGATGCATGGCAGCTTTGAGGATGTCATGTGTTAATCAATGTCGTCCTTCCCATGTTTTTTTTCTTCCTGCAATGTAAGATCAATTCATGCTTTGCTGTTTTTATGAAGTTTCGTAGAAACTTCCTAGCAATGATGTACAATTGTGTGTATTCTAAGGGTCGATTTGGAAGTTCAGGAAAAGAGAAGGGCTTAAAAGAAAAAGAAAAAAAAAAGGATGATTTTTTGAGGTTTAGATAAATTCTTCAAACTTAAAGTATGTAGTTATAATACTCTTTAAATTAAAATTATGTTAATTATAAGCCTTAATTTTTCATTCTCTACAAACTCACTCTCTTACAAAAATTGAAAATTTTCCCTCTCCCCCATAAAAAGCTCTCCCCTTCGATCTTCCAAAAAAACCTTAAAAGTGTGTTTGAATGATGAAATTTATTGAGATAGTTTAATTTTATTGTGTAATTCAAATTCGTCTTGTAAATTCCATTTTATGGATGATAAATTTCAAGAAATTTTATAAACTATCCAACTAAACCTAAATTTTGAGAGAATTTCATATACAACCTAAGAGGTAAGAATTTTTAATTTTGCGAATAGATCCCTATTTAAAATTTGAACTTGGCTCTTAAACGCTTAAAAAGTTTAAAAATTAACCGCTATTTCATTTTTGAATTTTGCAAATAGGTCTCTATGTTTTTAAAAATTTGTAAATTGGTCTCTAACTTTCCAAAATAGCAAATTGATCTCTATATTTTAATATGAATAATTTTAATTCATTTTTAAAAAAATAAAAAAAAAGATAATTCAATTCAACATTTAAATTATTGAATTCCAATGTATCTTGAATTTCTAGTTACCCCATCCAAACATATTATAATTAAAAATTAATCATAAATTTATGGTCGAGTAGTTTATACATATAATGTAGAAGAATCTAATTTGAATCTCGATAATATAAGAAGATGCAATAAGAAAGTTAATCGTTATATGAAGATATAAGGTTGGTATAGTGGCTAAGTTGGATGAGTTAAGAAGTTGAGTGATATAAGTGTGGTCTCAAGTTTGATTCCACCTTCAATAAATACTAATAAATTAACAATTGAAAAAATCATTTGATATTTAGAGTTTTGTTGGAGATCAATACTCTATTAAAAACAAAATTGAATGATGAGTACATATTTAGCAAAAGTATTAGAGTGTTAAGCTTGATTTTATTATCTATTATAAATTTTTGCTTTAGTGCTGGATTCCTTGTATATCAACTCGATGGTTTTTATTTTTTTTATTTATAGAAGAGACCGATTTATACATTCAATTGTTGTGAAGAACTAGCACCAACATCACATAATACAATAGATTGCAATAAGCATGAACAAAATCAACAACAGTAATCGAAAAAAGTGTCGAATGCCAAGTTTGAATCTAACTCAATGTTGATGAGATCTGTTGGATCATCTGCTGTTATGGACCGGTCACAAGACCAATTGTATGTTTACACGTGGACTAACTTACACCGTCTTACGACTCCTCACTCAAAGGAGTATGCCAGTTTATGTGCACCGTGCCTCACAGGAGCATATGCCTCCTCATAGGGATCGTCGTACACGTGTCCTTCCCCCCGCTCCTAATCGCATGCCGCATAACCCAGAGACAGTTATGACCAACGCGCGCCTGTATAAGGGTGAACTTGCTTCACCCTCAAGGTGCACCTCACTTTTCACAACACTTCTTACGCACTCTTTCTCAGCTTCATTACTGACTTGAGCGCTGGAGTGCTAACGTGCCTGCAGGCACCCTTCGTTCCACCGCAAAGACTCATCGTCGTTGTACCGGAAGTCGTTACCGATTCACCGGAGCATTCTCTGCCACCATTGCTACTCACTCGTTCTCATCGGACATATCATCTGTTATCATGTTTACGCTATTGGACCATACATAATTTATATTCACGCGTCGTGCCAAATAATATTGGGTGTGAGAGAGTGTGTTAAATAGTCTTACATTATAGATGAGAGATGACATGAACATATGTTTATAAGTGGGGGATAATTCTCACATCGCCATACGATTTTGTGATGTTGTGTTAGGTTTAAGCACAAATTCTAAGACTAATTGCAAAATTTCAGAATTGAACACAAATCAAAGCAAGTTTAACCAAAAAAAAGTCCAACCATTGCCAACCATAGTTGGCTTCCGTTTAATAATGTTGATTGGAAGTATATGCACCGATATTGACACACGGGAATCGGGATACCAAAATTAGCTTTTGTTATCCAAACAAGAATTGGCTTTTGCCAAACAGGTCCTTCTCGTAATACTTAATATTTCTTTTGTAAAAGGAAAAAAAATATTATTTTCTTAATTTTTCGAAAAATAATTTCACAGCCAATATATATGAACAAGTTTTAACTTTTGGAATAAAAAGCTGAATTTTGTATCTTACATTAAAGTTGAAAGTAATAATGACACAAAATTAAACTATATACATGCACTAAACAGCACACAAGTTTTTTCTACGACTATTGGAAAATTTCCAAAGTCGACATTGATAAGAGATAAGATTTAGACAGTTTCTAACAAGAGACACTCTCATCAAATCAGCATCTAAGATGTCAAAGCCTATTAATCGAGTCATATATCATATTATTCACAACCAAGTTCAATAATATTATTCTTAAAAAAAAGTTCAATAATATTATTGCATGCAAGAGAGTATAGCGGAAAAGTCCCTTGATATTAGATAGTATGAGATTTGAAGAGAATTTATAAGAAGAAATATTACCCATTATTAGAAGATGTTGTCACTTTACAAGTTACTTATAGATAAGTTAATTAGACCAGATTCGAACTTAAATAATAAGGATGGTCATAATTTGAAACAAGATTAATGTTACGGGCTCACAATCAATTAGAATTAGTTGTATGAATTAAGCTAACTTTTCTTACACATATTTAGGGTTTAAATTGTGAATAAGAAGTTTGAGGGAGTGGTCATAATGACGACATATCATTTATGATGTTCTTTAAGTTATATGTTTGTATAAAATAATTGATTCGTTGAGTTTTTTTTGTTCTACATAGTTCATCTAAATGTTTGCACCATTGAACGCTTTCAACATTTCCATTAATAAAGTTTGATGTAGTTTATGAGGTATGCTAACATGGATGCATCTTCTTCAACCTTAAAAACCTAAACATTCATACAAATTTTCTCTCTAATCAATTTTTTTATTGCTTTTTATTTTAACTTGATAAAAAGCAATATCTAACCCATATTAATTTAGATAAAATTTAGAGAAAAAAAATTGGTTGCGTCTATGGTGGATCTCTATAATAAGTGGTCCACAAAAGACCATATTAATTTTTAACATCAGTCTAAGATTTTAAAATTTTGCTATCTCATATTGTCGATCGTCCACATAATGTCATCTCCTTGCCTTCCTTCTTCCCTTCTCCCGCCCTCCATAAAAGACATTTATCAGACCTAGAGGTTGTAAGTTCAAGTTTTGCTAGTGTTCGGAAAAAAAAGGTAATGTACTCTATGAGTGTTATTTGATCTATATGGTCTTGGCTATATCTAACCGGACACTATTTCGCCACCCTAAAATTTTGTTATCAAAAAAACTATGTAGGAAATACTTCGAATATATATAGAGGAACAAATGTTTCACTACGAAAAGAAAAAAAACAGAGAGAAACAAATGTTCTTATGGGTGTAGAAATAAGACCGACGTCAATTTAGGTAAACATTTACTTCCTTTATTTTATTTGAATTTATCGTTGTAAACATAGACAAAATTACTAATTTACTCACTCTTTAAATTTATTTTGATGATGACAACAACATCTGATTTGTCTAAGAAATGCATTATATATTTTTTATTTTGGTGATACGTTCAGAGTAATATTTTGTTAACGCAACAATAAATCTTTTTTTGCTCGTGCGTTGCACGGGTGAAAATCCTAGTATAATACAAACACAGATCACCCCATTAGACGTCATTCTACTGATCAAGTCACTTCCGTAATAAAATACATCTCTTAAATCTGAAATTTTAAGTTCAAGTCTTGCTAATATTCTTAAAAGAAAATAACATACATCCATCTATAAGTGCTATTTGATCTCTAAGATCTACGCTACTCCCCGACACTATTTCTAATACTTAAAAGACATATCTAATCTAATCTAATACAAGCAAAGCTTAAAAGATTGCATTATGTAAGTTTGTCATAAATGATCCAATTAATGGATGATGTTTGGCAAATTTCATAGGTACAATGATGCAATTTTGTAGTAAATGATAGAATTGATGATGTTTGGCAAATGTCATACGTACAAACAAATAATTCAAGTGGAGAGAAGAGGATAAAAGAGACTTTGAACAAAGGGAGGGTTTGTGGCAACAAGAACGAGTGGTGAGTATAAAATAGTCGTTCAAAGAAGGGAGTGGACAAAAAAAATGCTGGCCTAAAAAGGGCTTGTTTGGTTTGGTGGTTCATGTACGATTAAGATTTTGTTTGTGTATGACATTTGGTGTTAAATGGTTTCATCTCTCTCTATCCAAATGTCTATTTCATCCAAAGAGGATTATAGCGTAATCCCATTATTATGGACATTCATACACTTGTTCCAATCACACTCTTGCTGATTTATAATTTATTTTCCATATGAGTTGTACTTATCCACTTTTTTTTTTAATTGATTTTTATTTAAAGAATAAAAATAATTGAGGTTTAAATATGTTTTTTTTAAAGAGTGATTTAAATATGTTTTTTTATCTAGGGAAGAGGTTTAAATATGTTGATTTCATTGTTTATTTTTAATCTAATGACGTTCTTGTATTATTTTGATATATGTTTGAAATTTTTGGGTGTTAACTCTCCGGTTTTTATGAAAAGGAGATTTTGGTAATCTGAAATCCGATCATGTGATAAATATAGTCTAATCAAGAATTGTTCCATCTAAGAATTAAACTTGGATTGTTTCGAACAATTCGTTTATAAGAGACCTTGGTGGAGGGAGCGGTTTTTCTAGATTACCCCCTCATGATTTTGGCGTTGATGAGTAAAACTGCAAGTGCACGGCTCTACCGAAGTAGTAAAAAGAGTATTGTTCCGACAGGGAGTTATGAATTCAATTAACTTTCAACAATGATTAGAAAAGAGTTTTGAGTTATAAAGTTTGGATTTTTAATTAAAAGAAAATAATAAAAATAAAAGCGCCTTGGGATTATTGGTTCATCTAGATGACAAATCCTTCACAAAACAAACCCTAAACCTAAACTTTATATTCGACCTACTTTCTAAAGACAAGTTTCTCTTAAGCGTATCAAAGCTTCTTTCGAAGTGCAGTGAGTGTGTTCCTCTAGCAACCACGCCTATTCTCATGGTTGATTGCTATTAGAATCCTTGAAGAACGAAACTTTATATGTCTCAAGGTTTGCTAGACTATTCTCATGTTTCGCAACCCTTGTCTAATTTCACTTGTTCCAATATCAAAGCTCCGCTGTCGCATTATGAATTGATATTTGTGATGATGAATTAACAAATACTAACCCTCCGTTGTCGCATTATGAGTTTGGTATTTGTTAATTCATTATAAAAACGGTGAAATTAGATTAGAAAGTAGATTTATATAAAATTAGGGTTTATGGCTTGGTTTGATTAGGATTATGTCATTAGACTTATCCAACAATTCCAAGACAAGAAGAGTCTATTCACTAACGTTCGTTGTAGACATAGAAGAGAAGAAGAAGAAGAAGAACATAAAATAAAGGTGAACTTTTATTCAAAGAAACAATTGTCACTTATTATTTCCAAGAACAAAAGATTGTTTTACAAACTAGATGGCTGCTCTATTTATAGTCTAACATTGACTTGAGCCCTAAGAATTAAATCACTAAAGTGTTGCACAAGAAATCATGGGCTCTAGGTCAGAAATACTAAAATAGGCAGCTTGTCAAAGAAGCAAAAGGGCAATATGGGGCGCGCCTATGCTATATTCCGGTACAAGATCTTCTAATTCTTTGCACAAGATATTTTTGTATGAGATCTTCATATTTTTGGCACGAATCAGCTCCAATTCTCCTTTCTTTTGCTCCAAGATTAAATCTTTTGAATATTTGTTCCTGAAATATAATAACTTGCAATTGAAGTAAAATAACTCTAAAAGGGAAATAATATTAAATAAAACAAACTCAAATATAAATAAAACTGACTCAAATATTATATTAAAAACACTAATTATTGACTCATCAAACTCCCCCACACTTGAATCCTTGTTTGTCCTCAAGCAAAATGCATAAGCATGGCAACATAAACAAGATTAACATATGACAATCGCAATTAAAAACTTTTGTCTCCTCCAAGGCTTTATTTCAAGTGTACACTAATCACAACCTCAAGTATTTCTTATGAACTTATTCAACCCAACAACAAGTCTCAAGTGAGTGTGTGTGTGTAGTCCAGTCCTTTTCTTGGTCCTTTTCTTCATTTCATATAAGAGAGATGGGAATTCTTTGGTCATTATGGCATATTTATTTTTAATATTCAGGGAGTGGGGCAGACACTAGTAAAGAGGTTACCCTTGATACACCATTGCATCTGAACACGTTTTGGTTGTAAGGTGACCATCCTCGTTTTAAGGAAAGCAATTATTTGTTTTATTTACTTTGGGTAATTTTTTTAGATGCCATTTTTTTTCTTTTCTTTTCATATCATAACAAGATATATATATTTTTTTTCTTTTGAGGGTCAACTTACCACTAAAGCTAGAACGTGCTCCTTAAAATACCTACTCATACACTTACGCAAAGGCTGCAACTTTGTGTTTTTCTCATTGGAGAATTTTCACAATAAAACATGATGTGGGTATAGCAAGAACACTTAAAACATAAGAAATCACTTTCATGTACAAGAAACAACCATTTGGGAAGAGATAACAAAAAAATTTATGTCATAATTTTAAATAAAAACAAGCCGCTTTCCATGCCTTTCGCGACAAACATAACAAAAGAATTAAAGTTTAAGGAAGTTTGAAAACACGAAGACACTTAATTAAAATAAAACAAAACACTTTATTGGCTCCCCCCACACTTAGGAGAAGCATTGTCCTCAATGATTAAAAAGAAAAGAAGAGATAAGAGGAAAGAAGAGGGAGAAAGAGGAGGTAAAGGAAGAGGAAAGCTCACATTTTATTGAGGTTCGTAAGCCCGGAGATTTCAGCACCTTGTCTTTGTTGCTCAGTGTTTATTCTTTGAACCTCGTTTTGCATCCATGCCCACCGTTCATCATCATAGTGTCCACCGGCTTCTTGCTCATGGTGCAAGTGTGCACCTTCCTCCTCTTCATCACTATCATCACCATGATCTTCTTGTAAATATGGGCTAGTACCAACATAAAGCAAATTTTTCCTCTTTTCCTTATCTCTTTGAAGCCATTGACCTAGTTTGAGTTGGGTTGGTTTGGGTGAAGGTTAGGTTTTGGTAAGATTTTGTGTGGGAAATGTGGTTTTAGTGATGGGTTTGGGTTCTAAGTGAGAAATATGAGTGTTGTGGTGAGGATTGATGAAGAAATTGGGGTTTTTGGGTTAGGGTTAGGGGTTACACGAATTTTGTGATTAATGGGTTTTGATGGATGATTGTTGTTTTTTTTTTTTATGGGTGGAGTGGGTTTGGGATGAAGTTTAAAGTTGATTTGGTTTAGAAATAGTGTGATTTGGTGAAGATTGCAGAGAGTTATGGAGGTTTGAAGGTTTAGAGAGAGAAGTTGAAGGATGAAAGAGGTTGTGTTGTTTGAATGAAGAATTATTATTATTTTATTTTTTTGGGATTTTGTTGGCACGGCCGTGCCAAGCTTCTGGAATTTTTTGGTATTAGATTTTTTATTTTTATTTTTGGTTTGGTTTTTGGTCAACGGCTTCAAAAAAAATTTCGCTTTTTCGCATCATATTTGGACAAATACCTACAAAACAAACAAAATAAAAGCAATTAAACTCGTGGGTTGCCTCCCACGAAGCGCTCGTTTAAAGTCATTAACTTGACGATCAAAAGAATTTATGTTTCTCAATCTGGGTTACATAGACCATTGTGTGTAGATAATGCTAAGGAACATTCTTTCACACGATGATCAATCACATCAATCATACAACATGAATCAAAAATAGAGGAACCCTTAATCAAATTTGTAATTTCAAATTCAACCTTCTTATCACCTACATGAAAAACTATTTTACCATATTTAACATTAATAACAGCACCCACAGTAGCGAGGAATGGTCTTCCTATAAGGATTGGAATTTCAGAATCCTCTTTGATGTCTACAACTACAAAATCCGCTGGAATGTAAATTTTTCCCACCTTAATGGGGATATCCTCAAGAATTCCGGCCAGAAAGATAATGGAACGATCGGCTAACTGCAAGGTCATCTTAGTGGGTTTCAAATCACCTATACCAATCCTCTTCAAGAGGGACAAGGGCAACAAGTTAACACTAGACCCTAGATCACACATGGCTTTCTCAATGGTTTCCTTCCCAATCAAACAAGGGATGGAAAAACTACCGGGATCTTTTAGCTTTGGAGGAAATTTCTTTTGTATGACATCACTACATTCTCTTGTTAGAGCTATTGTCTCATTATCCTCTATTTTTCTTTTCTTTGATAAAATATCTTTCAAAATTTTTGCATAAAGAGGCATCTGAGACAAAGCTTCAGTAAAAAGAACATTGATGTATTTTTTTTCAGCATGTCTACAAACTTTTTAAACCGCGCATTCGAGTTAGGTTTAACAAGCCTTTGTGGAAAAGGAATTTTTGGCTTATAAGGTGTTGGAACAATTGGCTTCTCACTTTCTACTACAACTTTCTCACTTTGTGACTTTTCACTCTTTACCTCAACCTCATTAGTCTTGGGTTTCCCTACGGGGTCCTCTAGTTACCTACCATTCCTAAGTGTAATAGCATTCAAATGGTTAGTTTTAGTTTGGCTAACTTGTTGGGCTACTTAAGAGATTTGAGCTTCTAGCATTTTTTGATGAGTAGAAATGGAGTCCACTTTAGATGTAAGCTTGACAATAGAGTCATTCAAAAATTCAGTTTGATTTTTAAGTTCTTGAAATTGTTTGGATTGTTCCATAACATATTTTTCTAGTAAAATTTCCAAGCTGGATTTTTGAGGGACTCCTTGGTTGTTTGCATAACCGGGTGGTGCTGTTTGTTGTCCAAAGGGATTTTAAGGATTTTTGTTATAAAAATTTTGGTTTGACCTCATACCTTGATTATATTTATCATAGTTCAATTGCTCGGGACTTTCAACAGCACTACCTAGTTGGCATTCAACGCCAGTATGGCCAAGTATTCCACGAAATTCACATGGTGGTGAAACAGGAGCAGGTGTGACAACACATATACTTAATTTATCAAATTTTTGAAAAAGTGTGTCCACCTTAGCAGATAGATGATCAAGGGTAGAAACTTTGTACATACCTGCCTCTTTTTTAGAGGGTGGAGGAGCAACAACGGTGACGGTTTTCTCACTTGTCCACTGATAGTGGTTTTGAGCCATATCCTTGATCAAAACATATGCTCCTGTGTAAGTTTTATTCATCAAAGCTCCACTTGCAGCTGCATCAACATATATTTTTGTGGTATATAAAAGACCATTATAGAAAGTATGGATAAGTAGTCATTTCTCTAAACCATGATGGGGGCAAAGCCTAAGCATTTCTTTGAAACGCTCCCACGCATCGTAAAGAGATTCACCATCTTTTTGAGTGAATCGTGTGATTTAATTCCTTAATTGAACAATTTTACTATGGGGAAAGAATCGGGTAAGGAATGCTTGCCTCATTTGGTCCCATGAAGTAATAGAACCAACTTCCAATGAATGAAACCAAGCACTAGCTCCATCCCCTAAGGAAAAAGGAAAGAGGTGCAGCCTTACGGCCTCTTGGTTTGCCTTCAAGGTTCCACTGAGTCTTAAAAAATTTGAAACATGAAGACTCGAATACTCAGTTGGTGATCCGAAAAATTGATTTTGCTGCACTAAGTAAATAAGTGCAGGTTTTATTTCAAAATTATTACCCTCAACCGTTGGGTACACAATAATAGCATGTGACTCTTCCGTAGAAGGGGTTGCATACTCTTTAAGAGTGCGTTCCTCAGCCATATCGTTATTATTTCATGCTTCCCAAGAAGTTAAAGGTAAAAGAAAGTAATAGAAAAAGAAAGAAAGAAAAAGAAATAAAAAGAAAAAGTTTTTTTTTAGTCTAATCGTTAAAAAAAAAAATTAATCAAATTGCAATAATTCCCTGGCAGCGGCGCCAAAAACTTGATGAGTAAAACCGCAAGTGCACGGTTCTACTGATGTAGTAAAAAGAGTATCGTTCAAACATGAAGTTATGAATTCAATTAACTTTCAACAATGATTAGAAAAGAGTTTTGAGTTATAAAGTTTGGATTTTTAATTAAAAGAAAATAATAAAAATAAAAGCGCATTGGGATTATTGGTTCATCTAGATGACAAATCCTTCACAAAACAAACCCTAAACCAAAACTTTATATTGGACCCACTTTCTAAAGACAAGTTTCTCTTAAGCGTATCAAAGCTTCTCTCGAAGTCATTGAGTGTGTTCCTCTAGCAACCACGCCTATTCTCATGGTTGATTGCTATTAGAACCCTTGAAGAACGAAACTTTATATGTCTCAAGGTTTGCTAGACTATTCTCATGTTTCGCAACCGTTGTCTAATTTCACTTGTTCCAATATCAAAGCTCCGTTGTTGCGTTATGAATTGATATTTGTGATGATGAATTAACAAATATTAACCCTCCGCTGTCACATTATGAGTTTGGTATTTGTAAATTCATTATAAAAACGGTGAAATTAGATTAGAAAGTAGATTTATATAAAATTGGGGTTTATGACTTGGTTTGATTAAGATTATGTCATTAGACTTATCCAACAATTCCAAGACAAGAAGAGTCTATTCACTAACGTTCATTGTAGACATAGAAGAGAAGAAGAAGAAGAAGAAGAAGAAGAAGAACATTAAATAAAGGTGAACTTTTATTCAAAGAAACAATTGTCACTTATTATTTCCAAGAACAAAAGATTGTTTTACAAACTAAATGGCTGCTCTATTTATATTCTAACATTGACTTGAGCCCCAAGAATTAAATCACTAAAGTGTTGCACAAGAAACCATGGGCTCTAGGTCAGAAATACTAAAATAGGCAGTTTGTCAAAGAAGCAAAAGCAGCAAAAGGGCAATATGGGGCGCGCCTATGCTATATTCCGGTACAAGATCTTCTAATTCTTTGCACAGGATATTTTTGTATGAGATCTTCATATTTTTGGCACGAATCAGCTCCAATTCTCCTTTCTTTTGTTCCAAGACTAAATCTTTTGAATATTTGTTCCTGAAATATAATAACTTGCAATTGAAGTAAAATAGCTCTAAAAAGGAAATAATATTAAATAAAACAAACTCAAATATAAATAAAACGGAATCTAATATTATATTAAAAACACTAATTATTGACTCATCAGGCGTAATTTACCCTTTATGATTTTAACCAATCAAATTGTAGGATACAAAGAGAATTTTTAACCTTAGGTAATTTTTAATTCTTTTAATTTTATTTTATGATTTTTAGTTGAGAATAGTTTCCTAACACTGATTGTTAGCATATTCTTTACAACGTCTATGTTCTTTCTCGTACAAATCTTTTTATTTAGCAAAGCTTTGCAAAATTCGTCACAACTTTTGACATGAGCAATTTGTGAGCGCTTTGGTGTTTCACTCTTCACATCAAAAAATTCTCTTGACATGAGTGTTTTGTGAGCGACTTAGTACTAAACCTTAGTGACGGGGCTTTGAATTAACCTTAGTTTAAATTCTCTTTGGTGTTGTGTGGTGGATTAAGAAATTGTATGATTATAAGTGTAGTGGATTAAGAAATTGTACGATTATGAAAATAGACAATGGATGCAAAATCAACATCAACATATCCAAACTCACGGTTTAACAACTAGCAAAAAACACGATCAGATGTGATGCCATAATGACGACAATGGCGGTGATTGGATACAATTCTCGAATCAAACTGATGTGGTTCCAGAAACAACAACGATTCTCACAATACCTAGAATCAAACGGACGGCGACAATTCTCACTATATTTTGAAATGAAAGCGGTTTTGGAACGACATACCTGGAATACGAGATGCATCTGGAATGAAGGAGATGGCTTTTGAATATCAGTATTAATCAATAGCAATACAAGAAGAAAGAAGAAGAAACTGGTGAAACAAGTATACGTGAAGAAATTGGAATGAAGGGGGGTGTGATTGGACTCACACATTCTCTGGAATTGTTTTCTGAATATAACTGATGGATCTAAGGATGAAAGAAACTTTTATGTTAATTTTTAATTGATATAAGTCCTACAATGTAAATTCATTAAAATTGAACCCTTAAAATATAATTAATTAAAATTAAAAGTATTAAAAATTACGTAAGGCTAAAAATTCTCTTAAATTAATGACTATGAAGGTTGACTTTATATCCTACAATTTGATTGGTTAAAATCATGAGGGGGTAATGTAGGCCTCATCGGGAGTGATTTTTTCAATTGAGTTTAATTAATTGGTTTATATTAAAATTAAGGGTTAGTGTAAGTTTACCCCTTGTAATATTAGCGAGTTCTGGTTTAACCTCTCTAAAAAAAACTTAGATTTCAACCCTGTAATGTAAAGATTTTTCGATTTTGAACCTTGATGTCACATGACTGTACATTTACGTTGATGTGACACGCTGAGTCAACATTTTCTTATTATGTGATGCGCTGCTGACTGTGTAAATAATTATCTTTTTCATTTTTTTGTTTCCACGTGTACAACCATTTGACATGTCATTATTTATTAAAAAAGAAAAAAGAAAAAATATTAAAATAAATAAATAAATAAAAAATCAGATCCCATTTTCTCTTCTTTCTATTTTGAGTAAATTACACTTCCTTCCCTTCAAAGATGCTTGAATTACACTCTCCTCCTCTCTTATTCAAAACATACTAGACTCTTGACCCGTGCTATCGCACGGGTCCTACCGAGAAGAAGTTAAACGAATAAGTCGCAAGAATGTAAACATATATAGTTAATAGAAGTTTTAACAAAATTTAAAAATATGTTCCCTTCTACAACAACAATAGAAACAAAATGAAATGGTAGCATACATAAAAAAAAAAGGTTTGAACTTTAATCATCAATATACATTACGAAATACATCGTGATAAACAACATTTGAGGTCGTATCAGTATTTTGTCCATCTCCATCAACGATTAGTATTTTCCATCCTTGTTTTGAAGTGACTCTTGAGATTGTAACGTACAACTGACCATGCGAGAACACAAGACTCGGCAAATAAATTCCAACACTTTTAAGTGATTTCCCTTGACTCTTGTTGATTGTCATGGCAAATGAAATAGATATTGGAAATTGTCTTCTTTGAAATTTGAAAGGAATTTTAACATCAGATGGTGAAAGAGATAACCTGGGTATGAAAAAAATTTCGCCAATGTTACTTCCGGATATAACCTTTCCTTCAAGTACAAATTTTCCCATTTTGGTTATGATTAACCTTGTTCCATTGCATAATCCTAACTTTAGATCAATATTTCTCAAAAGCATAATTGGAACTCCAATTTTCAATCTGATCTTGTGATGTGGGAGTCCTGAAGCATTTATTGTGTTGAGAAATTCTAGAGTGTGGACATCATCAACAACATTATCATTTTCGTTATGTGTCAATGTACTATTATAACTGAAATAGGTTTTCTCTTCACCAGGCATCAAGTCTAACATGTAATCGTTTATCTGATCCACTATTGAGTTTGTTGGAGCAAGTATTGCTTTGTCCTGAAAATATGATATATCAGTCATACTATCTACCAGATTCAGATAAATGCCATGAACAATAGATTGAACATGATTGCCTGAACTCTGTATAAGTAAATCAGGAGGAATGTGAAGTGATATATCCACGTCATTTATGAGCCCAACTTTCCCATCACCAATTGCCAAAACCCACTCAAAGAATAATCTTCTTTCTTCAATATCAGTGTGCGATGCACCACTTAGTAGTCTCATATTTTTTGTAAGGGTGAGAACTTCACAATAATTCCATATATATGAAGAATTGATTGTGGCATTTACTATTTCTTGCCTGGTGCCTTTTGGCATAACAGGGAGTATCAAATCCTTCTCATCAATTAGTGTAATCGTAATGACATATTGAATTAGTGTTTTTTTGTTATACATGAAGTTTATATAATATACCTTCTCATCAACCAATATCATGTCATGAAGATGTCCTCGTCTTGATTTTCCTTATCACGGATGATCTCGTTTGGATTTTCCTTGTTATATGGATGACGTGATTGAAGAAGGTTTAGTACTTGCAGCAGATATTTGAAAAATGTTATACTTGATGAACAACATATGTATGGAAATAAACTAATTTTGTTAACAGTAAAGTTTTAAGTGAAAGGGCAATACAGTTGATATCTGATAAACCTATTAAAGAGTGTGGCACACTTGATAATTGATTAATTGGAAAACTCTCAGCATTTATGTTTGTGTAAGTACACCACTATCAAAATAATATTCACTACTTGTTAACAGAATTGCACATAGCCTTGCACTGATTGATTTAAAATTACATCATAAAGACAAATGGAGAGAATAAAAAAAGTGCCATCAATATTTTGTTAACCATTTGATATCCTTATTTGAAATGTCCTTCATAGCATGATTTTCATGATCTATACAATATTTTTTGCTGAAGGATAGTTAAAACTAAAAGTGTCTGATTAAAATTTGAATATGTTCCATAAAATGTTATGAAGTAACTTGTTCAAATAGATTTGAAATTGTTGTCTATATGTAATCCGAGAATTATAATTTTATTATGTTTGCTTTTCCGTATGGTCTGAACATTACATATTGTATTGTGTCTTGCACTTGATCTATAAGAATTCTTACTAGTAATTTTCATATAAGAATTATATTATGACTATGAATTAGCGAGTCTTTATGGCCTCAATTTTAATAGTTTATGACATATCCTTGTTCATTATTTTTTGGCTCCATGAAGGATGATGGAATACAATCATCCATAAATTGCATTTAAACTTAATAGTTAAACGAAGAAACATTTTAAAACCATTATTTTGGCTCCATGAAGGATTATGGTACAATATAAATTATTGGTAAACAATCATCCATAAATTGCATTTAAACTTAATAGTCAAACGAAAAAACATTTTAAAACCATTATTTTGCATCCATGAAGGATTATGGTACAATATAAATTTCTGGTAAACAATCATCCATAAATTGCATTTAAACTTAAGGGTCATGTTAACTTGTGCCCTTAGGGCACAAGTTAAAGAGCTTAAAATGGAAATTAAAAATAACTTTTGCAACTTTTAAGACATTGAATGCACAAGTTTCAAGAAAAACCTTCTACATTTGCCTTTTTAACTTATGCCCCAAGGGCACAAGTTAACATTTCCTTAAACTTAATAGTCAAACGAAGAAACATTTTAAGACCATAAATTGCATTGAAATTAAAAGATATTACATTATGACGTTTTCAATTGCCATTATGACGTTTCTGTATGAGAGAGAAAGTGAGGAGTTTGAAAATAGAGTTTGAATCAACGGTTGTGATTAAGTGTGTGGTTGGAAGATTAGATTAACAATAATAACATGCTTAGGAGGGAAAAATGCAAGGGATTAGGGAAAACATGTTAGTTCATCAAGTCTAACTTTTATAATAAAGGATTAGAAAACATTTCACTCCCCTCCCCTAAGAGAAGCTTGAATTACATTCTCCTCCCCTCTTATGTCAAAATCTACACTTTACTCCCTCAATAATTTTTTAATTTTTAATAATCTAGCAAAAAAAAAAATCGAACACACTTCGAGAAAAATAGTATTGCGAGACTATTTTAATATAATCAAAATTTAAATACATATTTTTCGCTACTTTTTATTCACAATTTTATTAACATATAGTTTTAAACCCTATTATAAAATATGAAACAATCCAAAATAAAATTAAAATACGTGAAAAATTACTAAAGACAATAAAGTATGGTTGCTTAAAAGTTAATTTTATACTCTAAATTATAAAATTAATAGAAAAACATTTAAATTTAATTATCATTGGCACTTAAATTATAAATTAATTTATTTATTTTACTTAAGTGATGGTTCAAAATTGGTATATATTATAAAAATATTTATCTTAAAATAGATTAAATGTAGTGTATATTTAATTATTAAGGCTGGGAGGTGTAGTTCAAGCATCTTATAGGGGAGGGGAGTTTAAAATTTATTTTTCAAGGGAGGGGGTATATATTTTAACATAAAAAAGAAGGGGAGTGTAATTCAAGTTTCTCTTAGAAGAGGAGAGTGTAATTTACTCTTCTATTTTTTGTTCCCTTTCCCATATCATCCTATCATTATCATCTTCATCCTACCATAATGATTTATGGTATCTTCTTCTTCCTCTCTCTGGTGTCCCTTCTTCCACTCAACTTATCACTTATGAGACAATTTCCAAAAGAAATGAAATTATTGGTTTAGGTTTACAAATTCTTCCCTAATTCTTATGGGTTTGGACTTTGGATAATATAGAAACAACGCAGCAACAACGCAACAACAAATTCAACAACAAAACACCACTATATTTCTGTGGAGTTTATATTATTTTTTTGAAGGAATGTGGAGTTTATGTGTTGGATCGTTGAAGTTTGCATATTTCGCTTGATTTTGTTGATTTGTTTTTTTCGGATTTGAAAGGATGCAAAGATGACGAGACACAAATTTCATTAGTAATAGTAATTAACTACTAATTGGTTTTCTAAAAAAAATACTAATTGGTTAATAATTGAAAGTAATTATCCATAAAGACGATAGGACACAAATTTCATTAGTCGCATAATGATAAATAATTAAACAATTTGAACATCATATATAAATTTTTACAATGGTTGTGTTTTGATGTTTAAATAGTTTAAATGTTCAAACATCTCCTATACATACATTTGAGCATGTTTGAAATGGTCAATCCACATGGCATACTAATGTTGATTCTATCATAACAAAAGCCACATGTCCTCATTGAAATACGCCATTAAAATTGCATACATTTGTTATTACAAGAAATCATTCAAATTGCATTGACTAATTGTTAATAAATTCACATTAATATTGCTTTGAAATTGACATTTATGTCACATTAAAATAAAAAAATAATAAAAAGTTACATTACAATGTGGGGAGAGAATTGTCTCATGTGACTTTTACCTCATGTGGGAGCTTGACCATCTATTTTTTTTGACAAAAATAAACGATATTCATTCATTCAAATTGATAGAGTATACGATACAATAAAAATTCAAATTCGCTAAAAACAAAAAGGATGAATCTATGAACAAACTCACAACATCCATGTTAAAAGCATAAAACGGCAAAGTACCTATGCCTACAAATATGACTAATATGACTATATTCATGTCTCCGAAATACTCATGTCTCCAGATCTGCAACTTTGACGACACCAAAGTCATTGTCATTGATTGGATCTGCATTTGTTCAAAGCTAATCTTTCAACCTGAATCAAATAAACACCGCACAAAGACAAAAAAATCAAAAACACACTGCACAAAGACGGAAAATCAAAACAATCAGAGTCGTTCAGACACGAAGAAATCACAAAAACAAACGAAAGAAAACAGAAAATATGTGAAATCACTTATTCAACTAGGATAGAAGGAAAAACAATTTGGAGGGGTGATTTTTGGATCAAAATTGACCCTAAATCACCCCTCTGAAAGGAAGAAGAAGAAGAAAGGGGTGATGGCTAGGGTTTAAGAAGGAGAGAAGAGAAATTGTTATGCAAAATTATGTTATCATTATAGTTTTTGATCCTAACCATCTATTAAAGAGGTGAGATAACATGTTTTAATATTAAAAAAGGATAGAGAGTGTAATTAAGAAAATATTATAGAGAATTATAAAATATATGAAAATATTTAATATATAAAAAAAATGAATAAGTTGTTAGCTTATTAAAAAAATTCACATAACATTGATTACACTACGTAAATTCAAATTAA
>Ga0228710_1005732_pt1 | contig 19166 bp, 7 predicted proteins | sample MedpolnodulmetaG_FD_177995 | JGI IMG/M metagenome (GOLD analysis project Ga0228710, IMG submission 177995) | Root nodule microbial communities from Medicago polymorpha collected in Santa Monica, California, United States - pink nodules | ecosystem: Host-associated > Plants > Roots > Nodule...
AGAGACCCTCCTTACAAAGGTACTCAACTCTCAAGTTCCCCCCTTTGTGAACCCTAGGCCTCTAGCTTCAGCTCTCCTTCAAAAATGCTGCAGAACCCACTTAAATACTAGTCACTGCAGTCCAAAATCGCGTCACGGTACTGTAAAATCGCGGCACGATTTTGTCTGAACAGCCGTTGTGACTAGTCCCTTTCAAGTGAAACTTAGTGAGGAAGTTGTTGAATCGCGTCACGATTTCCCAAATCGTGGCACGATTTTCCGTCACAAGAACCAACCTCTCTGCCTATCCAATCGTGTCACGGTGCCTGAAATCGTGACACGATTTTAGGTTTTCCTGCAATCTCAATTTGAAGTCAATATACAACAAATATTTATTTCATTATATGAAGGAATTGATTCATGTACTTAAAGCTTTTATAATGTGAAACTCTAAAACTGATTATTTGATTTAGAAAGTGATAGACATAAATTTTATATTGAAGAGACCTGACATAAGTTCATTTGTAGATACTAGTTGCAAGATATAAGGGTAGATTTATAATACGAACCACTAATGTATATCGATTAACTAAGTGGAATATTAAAAGTTAATATGTACAATAGATTAGTCGTGGTTTGCCAAACATAAAAATGTATAATGAACATGCATATATAATTGAAAAATTTAAAATATATAATCAATAAAAAAAATACATTAAAGGATTAACTAATGAAATCTAATCCGAACACGTCTTTTTAATTTGATATTTTCATTACCAGTTTCCGCATTTGCTACTAAACACACAAACTCTTCAAAACCTTATCTTAAAACATTGAAAAACAAGTCAATGTTTCGATTATTACCTATGAAAATTCAAATATTTTATTGACACCATAAGCTATCAATATTCTCAACGTCATATCATATCATCATGCATATACTCATAAACAAAACAAGCTCAATGGAAAGATGACTAAACTTATTTTATTTCATATTAGGTAAAGCTCACTTGCTTGAACATCTTATAGTGATATCAAGAAGCTTAAATAAAATACATCAATCGTTCAAATTTAGGTAACGATGATATGGCTTCTACAGCATTGCCTAGTGGCCATGCAGCTTCCACAAGAGAATCTTGATATTCAATTTGCTTCCCCGCAGTAATCTCTTGCAATGGATCTAAGCCTGCCAACAAATAAAATCAATTATTGCATAAAGACATTAATCATTGTAGTTTACAACAAATTACGATGGAATTAATATCAAAGTTTTAAACTTACCAAATCCATCAACGAGCAACACGTACTGATATATAAGATCCATGCATACATATTCTACTATATTGAAATCAACAAGAAGTGGATAAGTTGATTTGGCCTCCTCAAAATTTAATGTGCAAGCTCTCTTAGCTTCAGTCTCAAGATCCACAGGACGAAGTGTGAGACTATAAGGTGTATTTGGGTCAACCAAACCAATCTAAAATAATAAACAATGTAATTAGAAAGGCTTAATGTTAATGAACACTATCATTATATCAAAATAATTGAGAAATCATTCAATGTAAATTAAAATAAAACAATAATAATACATACATCTTCAGCTAGGTAAAAGAAAGATGAAGCAGCAAAAAGTATTCTCTGTCCACTTCCTCCTCCACCACTCCAAATTCCACCAAAAGTGCAATTCTGATAGGGACATGGATAATTCAATTTAAGAGCCTCACGAACTATCTTTTTGCATTTATTAAAACTGGCTCCAGAAGCAGGGGCATTGGCCTTAAATTCTTCTCCAGCATATGTGTATGTCCCTTTGGAAAACAAAATTTTTGTTATTATTCTACAAATAGTGAAATTAAAAATCGATCGTATTAGTTTTTTTTCCAGTCAGGTTTTTTATTTTTAAAACTCGGTATTTGACCTGACGATCGGACCAAGAGTTGTTTTAGTCAACATAATCTCTTAAATAATTATCATAGGTTACACGGGGTGATCGAAGATATTTTCGGTTTCAACAAACAATTTAAAACTTCAATAACTTGTGAAAACAAACTTGTGTTTACCATCAAATCCAGCTAAAATGCAAGGGTTGGGAGAATTATGAGTGACCTTCAAAATCTCTGCCCGAGATGCTTCTCTACCAAAGTGTAAGTAACTGGAAGAAAGAAGTTAAGAGCCCTTAATATATATAATAGGTATGCATGGTATATATTGTTGGGTCACATCGGATAAAAGAGTAAATGTTGAACACCTTATAAGAGGACCCATAAACCCATTGCCTTAAGGTTTTGGGTAAGAGTGTGATGTCTCTCTTGCTTGTGCGGTTGTTCTAGCCTCGATGTGGAAGGTCCCCCTGGCTCCCCTTTAGTGATCCAACAGTGGTATCAGATGCATTCGATGGGTCCTCTTAAGACAATGAGTTTATGGATCCTCTTACTTATAAGGTGTTCAATATTTACTTTTTTATCCGATGTGAGACATATAACTCACACTTGTACACAACAACATATATGTTATGAAAAATTAATATATTATATGAAGAATTAGAACGAAATTAAACCTATGAACATAGAGATCATATTTTTTTCCCTTGAGTACAAGCTTCTTTATATATGGATCCTCTCCATCTGCAACTTTTGGAGCATTTTTAGCTGTATACCTTGACACTGCATATGCCATTTGAACCGATCCACCTCCAAGATCCATTACTCCTACTGTTTTTGTGAATTTTTTCCCCAATTTCCCCAATGCATAGTTAACTGTCACCTATAAAGATGACAAGTTTCAAGTTTACAAATTAGTCTACTTATTATATATTTAACGGGTCATTTTTTTTTTCCTTCATTTTTCAATTTTCATGTTTATTACATATAATTTGTCATTTTTTTCACCAAAAAGAAATTTTTGAGATTTTAATTTTGTACAAAAAATAATGCTAAGTGACAATTTTTCCTTTCTAAAAATATTTGTTGTATACCATATGTGTGTGTATTCAAATAGACATAACACATACCACAAATAAAATTCTTATATGAATTTCAAAAAAGAAAGAAAAAAGAACTTTAGTTTAAGTCATAGTCATACCCAGAGATAAGAACCTTCTTGGGTTCCATCTATAATAGAAACTGCATCAGGTTGAACGTTGAAGGTACTTCTGTTGCTGAACAAATCCCTTACCTAAGGTAATTAAATGGGAGCACGAAATTAAGCTTAATTAAAGCATGGAAAGGCTAGACCTAACAGCTAATTGTAACATTATTGAATTATTGAATAACAAAATTAAACTTATGGTTACCGATTGCAATATCTTTTCAGAAGCATCCCCATTCAAAAGCCTTAAACCTGCTGTCGCCTGCATAAATATTTGGTATCAAATTCCTGTTTACTAATTCTTTTTACGAATTGAATAATTAAAAAAATATTACTATCTTTTTACTAATAACGATATAAAGTTTCCGCCGCTATTTAGCTGTATGTGGATATTTCAATCAAACTGCTAGCCAAATGCTTATGTGGCTCAATTTTCTTATCACTTGGATCAATCTATTACAAGTGATTATTACTTTTATTGAGTTAATAATCACTCTAAAAAAAATTATATGCAAGACTTCAGCAAATAGATTATGTCACATATGTGATACGTCTATCCACCAAAAACTTAAATTCAACAAACTGTAACTAATAGATGCATAATTTCATACATATTAATGCCAAATCATTTTTAAATCTAGATACCGAAATAAAAATCATAGCTATAACAAAATCATGGAAAAAAGTAATTGCAATAGACGAAAATTAGTTAGGAACCACAGTTAGGATAGAAAGAAAAACGGTATCGTTACTAAGTTTAATGATGAAATTATACAGGCAAATTTCATATTTTCCTTCTCTAGTTTTTTGTCCATGGTCCAGCCTTTTAGAGGATTAACGATAAATGATTTGAGTCGATTGACCAAGTGATAAAATGTTCAATTCATAACTCATTTTGCTTATGGAGAAAATTTAGTTAGAAGATAATAATTCACCTTATATATGCCGACAGATTTTGCGACGAGTATTAGTAGGTGTTAAACGATGGTGAAAACTCAATACATATAACATAATATAAAAAATACACTAAAAAACTTACCCCAAGTCTAACGGGTGTCTTGGCGCGTTGGTCCTCAGGAACCACACTTTCTGCCTGCTCTAAAAGTGGAATCAAAGATTTTGCAGCTTGTTCTGGATTATCCCCGTATGCACTCAAACCGGGTGTTGTCTACAAAAGAACACTTTCATGTTGGAGGTTGAGAAATTAAATTCTAAAAACTAAAACCTATTGAAGACTTTGTATACTTTATAAAAATACTTTTTATGTTCATTTTCTAAAACATGTTTTAATTTTAATTGATAATAACAAAGATATCTAAACCATTGAAGTGAAGAACTGTTTGTATTTTTGTTTTGGAAACAATAAAATGTAAAAATATTGCTTTCATTATTTTTAAAAATGCACAATCGCAAAATAACATTTCATCTTCTCTTAATTACAATAATTTATTTCCAGTTTCACATATTCTTATTTGTATAGATAATTTTTAAAATGAACACATAGTTAAAAAAATAAAAACAGGAAATATATTTACAAAGTAAACTATTTGTCTATAGATAACTTTGATGCCAAAAAGATGTTATTGTCACCTTATTATAAAACTCAATATCTTTACCAACATGAAGAAGATTTAAGTTTTGATCAAAATGGTAAACATGGACACGGCTTCCAGTGCTACCAGCATCAAACACGACAGCATAAGAGGAAATTGTTTCTTGTTTTGGGAATATCTTACGGTTAGTAAGTAATATGTTGTTTCCAAGATTTTGGGAGTAAGAAATGGAAGGCATAATGAAGAGTAGAAATGTGATGAGTGTCATAAAGTTCATCATATTCTTGGTGTTTTGCCAAAGCAAAACCATTTTGGAACTAGTTTCTTAAACTAGCTACTGGTGGAAGAGGAACTGAAGTAGCTCTTGCATTCTTAGTTCCCACTAATATATACACATATAGTACTATATAGGATGATGAAGTGGGGCAGTTTTCTTTCTCCTGTCAATGTCTTTTAGGCCCTTTAAAAAATTCAATAGATTATTATGGAAGGATATATTTATTAATTTCAACACCTTACATAGATAACTCCTGAATGACATTTTTCAGCACAAAGAAATATTGAGTGGGTCCAAAAAAAATCCTCAACAAAGTGAAGGATCATTATTCACTAATCTCATATTAACTAAAAGGTTGTCTCGTTCCGTAAGTGTAGCTCAGTTGGTGGCTACCAGGAATAATTTGTGCAGGGTCAGGGTTTGAACCCCGGATTCCCCACTTCCTCACACATAATGTGTGAATCTAGCCACTAGACTACTTGACCAAAAAAAAAATTAAATTGTTGCCTTAATAAATATAGAGGTCTGAGGCAAATTTTAAAATGAGGTCTTTTTGAAATTAATATTATTATTTTAGTAAAAATATTATTTTATTTTTTGGATTTTTAAGACCCAAAATTAGTTATTAATTTATTGTAATCTACTTTATGTAACTTTTCTTTTTCAATCCATAATAAAATCGATCAATTTAATATTTGTTGAGGCATTGTGAGATAATTGCATAAAATGATAAAATTAAAAAGCATATTTATAGTCTCATAACTACCACTCATTTCATTTTTTCATAAAATGATAAGTATCACTCATTTGATATCGGCAAAGAATTTGATATCCAGTCATATGTTCAAACGAATAATTCTTCACTTCTCAACATATAATGTTATAATGTGTGTGAATTTTATCGTTAGACTCTTTCAAAAGAAAAAAAGATTTATAAATTAATTTTGTAGTACTCATTACAAATTATTTTTTAACAATAATAAAAGTTTGAATTTATTCTTCTTAAAAAAGTTCAATCCCAATCCAATTGCAAAACAAATAATAGAAATGTTAACTAGTGCCTCCGAGACATTCTTTAAGCACTTTTAATAGTAAACTTTTATGAAAAGTTGTGTAATCAATGCAGTGAAATTTATAATATTTGACTTTTTTAAAAAATATTTTTTAAATTTGAGATCTTTAAAGAGTGTCCGGGAACACTCGTTAACAAGACCCAACAAATAAAAGGCGAGCTGTAAAGAAACAAGATAGGAAGAACACCAAGAATATCGACAAAATGATTATGTTTTTCATAGCTTTTCCAAGTAGCAGTTAGTACAAAATGATTATTTTGTACATGTTTTATTACTGTAAATGTTTATTATAAAGAATTTGTTTTTCCACTTTTTAAGTAGCAGTAGTTTTTTTTGTTTCTTTTTCTTTTTTGCCCTCTGCATTTTCTTAATTTTACATCCATTTGATTATAAAAATATATAATCCGAACCAAAAATCTTTTTTCAAAGATCCTTGACATATTCTGTCTTTCTTGAAGTGAAGTTACTTGATTATATTGCATTTTATACCTATTCAACCACAAAGCAAAATATTAGTGTAATAAATTTTTATTACACATAATAGTGTATATTAAAAAAATTAAAATAAAATATAAAAAAGTATAATGCTTATAAACAATGAAAGGACCTCTCCTAAACTATATAATTATCGACAAATAGCTTTTGGTTCATAAAAATATCATAAATTTATCTTCTTTTAAGAAGTTAATGTAGCAAAACCGTTCAATTTATTAATGTACGGTAGAAGCTTCCACCAATAAATGATAATATGTAATATGGTGACAAAACTTCATGAATAGAGTTAATTAGTTTCAATTAGTCCCCTCCAGTGGATAGTGCAATTTGTCGCTGAATTAATCCATCATTTAATCGGATACCAAATTAAAATAAATAAATAATGTATTTTATGAGTCACGTAACAAATATGTCTAGCTTTCGTTCGGATAATAGTCTCTCACAACCTTTCTAAAAAATCTATGTATGTGTTTGGTTCATTGTTTGCAATCTCAAACTCAAGTTTGTCACACTTCCCTAGACATTTCCACCGCATATTTGTGAAGCTACAAATTAAAGAGTTGAAATTTCGTACATTTGAAAGAGAACCAAATATGGTTCCAAACACACCTTATATTATATGCTAATCTCGATACTTTCTAATATCATTGCTAAAAAAACTTTAACAATATGCCTAGTGACACATCATTTATGTCCACTTCAATAAAAATTTCAAATGAATGACCAAATTAAAAATGTTTTGAAATTTCAAAATTGTTAGAATTTTTTTTTGTTGTTTTTTACAACAACAAACAAGTCTTATCCCTATTAAGTGGGGTCTTCTACATGGATTAAACTACTTCAAAATGTTATATCCGAAACCATATTTAAATACAATTCATTAACCTCTAAAGTTTTTCTATATCTTCTTCTATATACACTCTACTCCATCCAATCTACTTTTTGTACTACATCATATATCGGTCTTCTATCTACATGTTCAAATCATCTGAACCTATTTTCTAACATCTTTCTTACTACCACTTAAAGATTCTTTTCACAAGAACTAAAATTAAAGTTAACTCTATCACATGAATTTTGTTTTTGTATAAATATAAGCCTTGAAACAAAACTGAAGCATCAATTACAATGAAAAAGAAAATAATTGAAGCATTATTGGTCTTTTATATGCCGATAATATATATTATTTCTACAAAAAGGGTCGCAGTCAATTACAAATCAATACCGTAAAAAAAGAATTAGAACAAAGTCATTTTCGTCGTGCACCAATTATTGGATTTCTTGTCATTATCATTGTACATCAACCTACCATTTCAATTTTCTACCCCACCTATTATATACACGTTGAACATTTGGTGGAAAATAAAATAAAAAAATAGCCCTCGCTGAACTCGTGTGTCGGTGTGTACTGTGTACTTCATAGTTCATCATACATTTTTACATCCAATTTATTTTTTGTTACATCCAATTATGATATTTCAACATTTTTACTTTTTATCTCTTATTCATATTTTATTAACTACAATTCATAAACATATAAAAAAAAATACATACAAAATAAACGACACCATTCAATTTTGGGATGACACCATGTCGATGTGTCCATGGACACTTATAGCTACCCGCAATTAACTCCACACTTTATCAAAAAGAGATATGTGAATTTCATAGTATTGTTGTTTACAACAAGCAATTCGTCTGTTATGTCATTGGATGTATTTCAATAAATTGATTTATCCTTAATGTATTTAGGGACAATTAGACTTCAATAAGCCGTGGCGGAGCCCTTCATGGCCTGAGGTGGGCTACGACCCACCCAAAAAAATAAAAAAATTAATAATTATAGATTCATTTTGTGAGATTTTAAACAATTTTGTGAAATTTTAGTTTTTGACACATCCAAATCTCCACAAAATGGTGTAGTGGCCCACCCAAAGAAATTAAAAATTAAAAATCATAAGTCTATTTTACGAGATTTTAAATAATTTTTCAACGATTTTAGTTTTCGGCAACTCCAAAACTGGCATACATGGTTTTTGTCATGCTTATACGTTAGCGGAGGTTCAGAGAATTTGTGGGGATTTCAAAACACCCTTATCCTCCAATTAAAAGTTATACTATAAAAAATATTTCGAAATTTAGTGGCCCACCCGAGCTTTTTTTTCTAGCTCCGCCACTGTCAATAAGTATCTTATTCGATAAACATAGCAGATCGAAACGTCTTAAAATTGTTGTATTTGGATTTCCAAATTCTTTCTGAAAAAGAATATTTACCGAAATTGTTACTAGGTTGAGTCCCGACCAGGTCGCACCTCTTTAAGACGTTTCGTGGCACTGCCCAAAGTTGTGCAAGACAGACTATCAACCACGCCGCCTCCAGGATAAAACAAGTCCAACTACAACTGTGCGGTTAACTATTGCACTGTAGAAAATCATTCGAGACTTACACCCTCAAATATGGTACTAAGACCACTCTTTTAATATTGAAACCACTTTAATATGGTATTGTTACCACTCTGTTATGGTGCTGAGACCACTCATATATGGTGTTTCCACCATTCTAACTTTAATTTCTCCCAAATATCAATATGGCACTTCGACCACTCAAATATGGTAATACCACTATTTCAACTTTTTAATTTCTCCTCAATTAGAAAAATATTGAAAGAATATTTATATACTGTTAAGATCATTCTTAATTTCGACGGGACATTATTGTTCCAAAAGAGTAAATCTTAAAAGTACACTTTATTCTGAAGGGACATACATTATCGAATGGACTATGTTTTTAAGGCCTTTCATAATTTTGAAGGGACATTATACCGAATAGGTACTAAGGTCGTAAGAACACTCTTAATTTTGAAGGGACAGAAAAAGGAGATGACGAGAAGATCGAAGGGACATACATTATCGAATAGATTATGTTTTTAAGGCCTTTCTTAATTCTGAAGGGACATTATACCGAATAGGTACTAAGGTCGTAAGAACACTCTTAATTACGAATGGACAGAAAAAGGAGATGAGGAGAAGAATAACTCGTCAACACAAGTTGGAGGGAGAAGAGAGAAAGAGTTCTCGACAACTCAATAGAAACTCTTTGGTGTGATTTTTGAACTGAGTGGATTCCTCTATTTATATAGAGATTTTGTAATTATTTTAGCAAAAATTGCGGCAGGAGTTACTCTAATGAATAAGATCAAAAGAGAACTTATCCATTAATCAGTTCAACAACACTTGTGGATAAGATAAAAAAAGAAACAAATCCACAAAAGTGGAAGAAACAAACTCATTGGATTTGAAGGAAAGATAAGAAATTCAATTGAATTCTTATTCTTATCACAACACCACCATAAGATAAATTTATGGGAAGTGATATTCACAAATAAAAATAATAATTACTCTTATTTTTATCATTATCAAGTATTTAAAATTAAATACCACAGTTTAAACACTGCTAATGTGTGTATTCTATTTTATGTGGGATCTCCACACTCTATTTTTTTCAATTCACACAACACTAAATTAAAGTATAATTATTTGATGTTTAATCTTTCAATTTTCCTCCAACTTCACACCAATGTTCCAACAACATTCCATCATGGTGTAGTGTTTGTTTGGTTCTGGTTGAAATATCAAAATAAATCAACCACAAATTCAATCAAATGATTGAGTCTTAGGCATGGTATTATATGATCACTTTGATTTTGTCATATTATTTTTACGTATTTTATAGTTTTATGTTATTAACTTGTATGTTAACATGTGTCGTAAGTCACAAAACAAAACACGTTGCAATAATTGCGACAAGCAATTAAAACACTAAATAATTGCGACAAGCAATTAAAACACGTTGCAACCAACAATTGTGTTGTGACAAGCAATAATTTTTAGAAACAAGCAATTAAGACATTAAATATTTTTAAACAATGTGACAAGCAATAACTTTTTTTTACAAACAAGCAATTAAAATAACTTTTGCTAACCCATCACATAAGGTTTCATATATCCACTAGGAGCTCTAACTAAGGATGGCAAAGTTCCTTAAAAAAAAATTTAAGGATGACAAAGTTGACCGTCTTAACCAGCGGCGGAGCCAGTATTATTATAAAGTCTGAGCAAAACAATTTGCAACACATTTATACAGATTTATATAAGAAATTGCAAGCAAATAATCAAAAAATATAACGAAATTGCCCAATTAATAGGGGTTTACATAAGAAATTCAGAGAAATTTACATAAGAAATTGCAAACAAAAACATTTTATTAATAATTTTATTGACAATTTTGTTGGTACAAAAATCTATGTTGTTGTTATTCAAAAAAAATTGGCAACATATAATTTGTGATAAAAACAAGTTTATGAGACAAATCCAACATCATCAACAAATCAAACAACATAGTTAACAAATGCAGCATCATAATTAATAGCAACAATGTGACCCACTGAATAAATCCAAAAACACAAAATAAGTCTCAATGTTAACATATTTTGTTAGACCCACTGAATAATTTTAAAAAAAATATTGACATATTTTATGTAGCTCATGGGCCGCCCCACGTCATTTTCTCAGCGAGCTAAGCGATGCAATCCAACTAAAGGGGTTGAGTTTGAAACTTCAGCTCAACCCGTCGTAAATAGTCATAAGGTCGGGCCATTTTTCTCACCCATAATTCCAACTATTTCTAGTGCTTAGGCCCTTTGAGCCGCTATTACCATGTTAATTTAAATCGACATTGTGTTGCAAACGTTGGTATAACATGACTCTTCTTCATGAGAATTTGAATTTGATTTTTAGATAAAAAAAATATTGATAGTTAGTCTTTACGTACTTCATACTTGAAATTCAGAGTATCACAACCATCTTTCACTAGAGATCGAAGAGTTAACACGAATATAAAAATTTAATATAAAAATATCATTTGATAGAGACAATTGAGGTAATGAATAATAGTAATTTAACGTTTTAATAATAAAGAGGAGAGATCAATAGATTGCATTAATTATGACCCATTTGGATTGACTTATTTTTTAGATAATACAAATAAATAAGTTTTTATGTATCATCTATAAGCTTATCATAGTGGTTTATGAAAAAACAACTTATGAAGATATCATTTTAGTTTGTGAGAACTTATGATTTAACTTAAAAACATATTTATTGGTGTAACCTATTTTTCATAAGCTCAAAAATAAGCTTATCCAAATGAGCCCTTAATACATTAGACTTATATTACTTCCCGTACTTTTTGGTCGTCGTTTTCACAATTATTTATTTACACATGCAAAATTATTAATAAAATTTGCCAGATTTGTTAAATCATTTGTCTTTTTTATTTTTTAAGAAGAAGGCAATATGAATTATATTAAAACCAACAAGGAGTACTAAAATATAATTCAAGGAATTATAACAATCAAAGAAGCATAAAAAATTATAAAAGACAAATGCTAGGTAACAAAACTCAAACTTTGAAGAGGATTTAGCCTTCAAAGGTGAAAATCAAAAGCTAAACTATCATTCTTCACTTTCAACCACCAACAAAAAATAAATTTCACTTTATGAAGTAATTGATGTATCAGAGACTCCTTATGTTAAAAGATGCGGTAGTTTACCTCCTTCCAAATTACCTAAGCATAAACCAACCAAATCAACTGGAGTGAAGATCAGATATTTGGAGAATGACCTCCTATATCATAAAATTGATTGAAATGGTAGGCAAGAACATTTGAACAAACTGATGAAATTCCTGGTCATTGAAGAACAAGAAATCAGAGACTTCAAAAGTGGTCGCAACTCAAAAATAGATGATTACCATTTTCCTCTTGCCCACATCCACTAGTGCACAATTGGAGTTAGGCGGATGAACTCGACATCAAAGCAGATTATCCTTGGTTGGAAGCTGATTATGTAACAATCTCCAAGCAAGCAAAGAAACCTTTAACGGGGCAGCTTTGTTCCAAAAAGGAACATATATATTTGGTTGGTCGAATATTTCCTAATCCCAAGAATCATCCACACCATCCTGCAATAAAAATGTTATCGAGCAAATCACAACGTACACTCCCTTACATGTCCATCCTCCTAAGCGAGTAACACGTGCTGCCACTTTTAAGTGTCTCCCCCAATATTTGAACCTAAAGAGTTCATCTTGGTAACATAAATTAATTGATTTTTAGCCAAAACAAACGTTTGAATCTACTATATAAAGGGTCACCCCCTAGCCACAGATCTAACCAAAAGAAAGTTTTGGTTGCACTTCCCACCGCTCTAACTAAATTTTCATCAAACCAACTACTCATTCCCAACCCTAAACCTCTTTAAATATTTAACAAAACCTTCCATCAAGTTGACGGGTAAAGACCCTCTCCATTAATAAAAATAAATGGAGGATATCATTTAGAAAGAGATACACACAAAAAATAGATTGTAGGTCCTACCACTAAGTGGGTCCCACCATTCTAACTCCAAGTTGACCCCAAAATACCTCCCTCACAAACTCGCCCTCCTTGTTGACTATATCTACCCACCAAAACCTTGTACAAAAGATTATATTGATCCTTATGCAACCTCCAACACCATACCTCCATTACCCTTGTCTAAACAAACAATATTTCATTTAATCAAATTTATTTTCCTAACATGACATATTAATGAAGAACCAAGGGACATCCAAAGACAAATTCAAGCTTTTCCACCTAGATAACCTTTATTTAAGCACTCAAGCAGCGGATACCATAAACTCATACGACGAGGATCACCTTCTATCAGAATTTCATGATAAATAAAAGGGATACGTTGTAACTTGCAGTTCAGCACCGAGGCCACCTAAGCCAACCAAGAAGCGGCCATGTTTACCCTTATCAACACACTTTTATGAAAATTCTCCTTGAGACCTAACATCGCCTAAGAAAAAATTAGCTTTCAAAACTAGAAGTCGTTCCATGCATTCCATGATCCATTTTTGCCACAAGACTAGAAAATTCATCTTCCCCATTACCACTGTTGGAAAACAATTGTGAGTGATAATGTCCTACATCGACTAGAAATGGTGCAAACGTTGGATATATAAGAGAAGAGACCCATAAACCCATTGCCTTAGGGTTATGGATAAGAGTGTGGTGTCTCTCTCTTAGCGGGTCCTAGATATTTAGCCCATTGCCGCTCCAAGTGCTCCTCAAACTCCCTAACAAACTGGTATCAGAGCCTAGTTAGGCTTGTTGGGGAAGTGGGAGTGGGATCCTAGTGTGGATCATCCTAGTGATGTGGGTGAGTCACACTTAAGGGGAGATTGTTGGAAATCAAGTGTGAGTGATAATGTCTCACATCGACTAGAAATGGTGCAAACGTTGGATATATAAGCGAAGTGACCCATAAAGCCATTACCTTATGGTTTTGGGTAAGAGTTGGTGTCTCTCTCTTAACGGGTCCTGGATGTTTAGCCCATTGTCACTCCAAGCGCTCCACAAACTTCCCAACAACCACTTCTAAATAATTTCAGTCCACTAAGTCGAAAGCTTTCTCAAAGCCAACTTTAAATAATTATAATTCTTCTTTTAAAAAAAATAAAAAATTCTTTTTTTTCTTGCGCACTTCATCCACCACTTCGTTAGCGAGAAGAATCCCATCAGAAATTTGACGACCTTTGATGAATTCAGACTGAGCGTTAGAGATAACAGTTCCGATTACCTGACGAATCCTATTGGTTAAGATCTTCGCCAAAACTTTGTTGATGTAACCAACAAGAGAAATAGGTATGAATTCGGCCAAACGTTGAGGATTCTCAACCTTTAGAATTAAAGCTATGAAGGTACAATTAAAGCCTTTCACCAATTTTTCATTTCGATGAAACGCATATAGGAATCACAAAAACATATGCTTTAATCTCGAACCATAACTCCATAATGAAGCCAAAAGTAATATCATGAGGACGTGGGCTTTTGTAACTATCACAATCTTAACCTGCTTGTTTAACTTCCTCCTCACTTAATGGTCGAGTTAGATCGCCACTTTCCAAAGTACTAAGAGTTTTGAATGGTTGGCAAACAAAGTCTAACTTAAATGATTGGAAAAAATGATCAAAAACTACTGCTCAAACATTGGTGACCCCTTCCACCTGAGCATTGTTAACATTGATCCTTCGTCTACTAGCCATTAACCCATGGAAGAATTTTCTGTTGGCATCCCATCCCTTAAGCCAATTTAGTCTAGGTGTTTGCCACTGCACACTGTTATATGAAACTTTGATATCGAGAACAATTGGGATGAAAGAGAATGAAGTTCCTCCACCTCCTCCGATAACTCTTTCTCCTCCCCCTTATTATCAAGAACCGGCATCCGATTCTTTATAACCGAAAAATTCATCCCAACTTTTCAACATATGCAATAGTTTTGGACTCCAATTATCTTCATCGACAATCAACATGGAACATTGTAAGCTAATTGAACATTGTAAATCTGTAAATCTTGATCTTTTAGAAATTTGAGTCCTAAGTTGAATTTCAAATTGAAAAGTATATTCTAAACTTGCATATATGCAGGGATATTCTCAATGTCATTTTCTCATAAACAACACAGATTAATATAAACTTTCTCAATAGAAAAAACATGTCAGACTTAATTTATTTCATTTTACGCAGAATTGTTTTCTAGTGCTGGAACATCTTATAGTAATATCCAGAAGTTTAAACAAAATACATCATTCGTTCAAATTTAGGTAACGATGATATGGCTTCTACAGCATTGCCTAGAGGCCATGCAGCTTCCAAAACAGCATCTTGATATTCAATTTCCTTCCCCGATGTAATTTCGTGCAATGGATCTAAGCCTGCCAATAAAATGGAAGCAATTATTGCATGAAAACATTGTAGTGTACAACAATATTTCCTTACAAAAGAATCTATATTAAAGTTATAAATCATCGTCACGCTCAAACACAGTCACACGTTGATGACCGTCAAGATCGGACGACCACTAAAGTCATGACTCTGTGAATGCGTGAAAAAATGATGGCATGGAATCATGATATCATAATTTTTCAACTCATAAAAATAAAAGCTAATTAACTTTCATAGCAAAAACTTACCAAATCCATCAACGAGCAACACATACTGATATATAAGATCCATGCATACAAATGAAGCTATATTTTTCTTAGCAAGAAATGGATAAGTGGATTTGGCATCCTCAAAATTTAATGCACAAGCTTTCTTAGCTTCACCAGTGAGATCCACAGGACGAATTTTGAAATTAGGTGTCTTTGGATCAACCATACCAACCTAAAATAATAAATTGACAATGTAATTAGCAAGGCTTAATTAAATAGCATCAAATCAAAGTTATTTAGAAATTATAAAAGAAAACAATAATACATTACATACATCTTCAGGTAGGTAAAAGAAAGATGAAGAAGCAAAAAGGTGTTTCTGTCCATTTCCCCCTCCACCATTCCAAATTCCACCAAAAGTGCAATTTTGATAGGGAAATGGATAATTCAATTTAAGAGCCTTACGAATTATCTTTTTGCAACCATTAAAGTTAGCCCCAGAAGCAGGGGCATTGGCCTTAAACTCCTCTCCAGCATATGTGTAGGTCCCTTTTAAGAACCAAAAATAATCCTATGTTATTGGCATAACATAACATAACATGCTACTAAAATACACAAACATAAAAAGTATACTGAAATTTGAAATCATTGATCATGTAAGTTTTTTGTTTCAATCAAATTAATCTCGGAAATTATCATAGACGAAATAGTGTGATCGAATTTGTGAAACAAACTTGTATGTTTACCATCAAATCCAGCTAAAAGGCAAGGGTTAGGAGAACTACGAGTGACCTTCAAAATCTCAGCTCGAGATGCTTCTCTACCAAAGTGTAAGTAACTGAAAGAAACAATATATTATTAGCCATGATATATATGCTATTAAAAATTTCATATATATATATATATGCTGAATTAGAATTTAGAAGGAAACCTGTGAACATAGAGATCATATGGTTTTCCCTTTAGGACAAGCTTCTTTATATATGGATCATCTCCATCTGCAACTTTTGGAGCATTTTTTGCTGTTTTCTTTGACACTGCATATGCCATTTGAACTGATCCACCTCCAAGATCCATTACTCCCACTGTTTTTGTGTACTTTTTCCCCAAATTCCCCAATGCATAGTTAACTGTCACCTATTAAAACAAGGTTACAAATTAATTTACTTATATTTTTTATGATGAAAATAATTAATACCATCTAGTAGTTCAACACAATTAGTATATACATTCTCCCCACATCTTTAATTAGTTCACAAGATATATAATAGAAAATTGCTCAAGAAAGTAGAGATAGATGCACCTTCAAATAAATAAATGTGACAAGAAAATACATAGGATTCAATTTATATTCATCATCCATCAGTGTGAAGATTTTTTACACTGTAAGTAAAAAATATATTTCTCAAAAGAGATATGAATATAAAAATAAAAATAAAAAAACTTTAGTTCGATATTTGTCATACCCATAGATAAGAACCTTCTTGGGTTCCATCAATAATAGAAACTGCATCAGGTTGAACATTGAAGGTACTTCTATTGCTGAACATATCCCTTACCTAAGGTAATCAATTAAGAACACAAAATTAAGCTCTAATTAAATCATGGAAAGTTTAGATCTAACTGCTAATTATAACAATGAAACATAAAATAACAAAATTAAACTAATAATTACCGCTTGCAATATCTTTTCAGAAGCATCCCCATTCAAAAGCCTTAAACCTGCGGTTGCCTGCAATAATATTATCATGCAAATTATGTTACAAATTAATTAATCATTTCACATATTGAAACAATTAAAAATGATTTTAAATTTGATTTACTTTTTATCAGAGTAATATTGATATTTTCTGTCTCTAATTATATAAATGTAGACCAAAAATAAAAAATATGTTGTTACACATTTCATTCATTTATTTTTGGATGGAAAAATTCTTGATCATTATGGCCGGAACATCAGGTTAGCAGGGCCCATTTTTCTTGAGAAGTGAGGGTTAACACAAAAAAAATCACACATTTGCATAGTCAGCAAATCAATGATTGTTTTTTGGTGGTGGCCGGGGTTTGAACCCCGGACCTTGCATATTTTATGCACTGTCCATACCGACTGAGTTATGCTTACGAGGACAGCAAATCAATGATTGTTAGAACAAGATCGGACAATCCAAATTTGAAATTTGATATTTTAATTATATTTTTGATCGTTTGTTTTCTGCATATTTTGATCTAACAATCATCGATGTGATTTCGGCGTGAATTTATGAATTTGTGACTAGACCAAATCAAAGAAAAAACCTACCCCAAGTCTAATCGGTGTCTTGTGATGCAGATCGATAGGGACCACATTTTCTGCTTGTTGTAAAAGTGGAATCAAAGATTTTGCAGCTTGTTCCGGATCATTCGCGTATGAACTCAAACCAGGCGTTATCTTCAACATAATACAATGAAGTAAGTATTGAAGAGAATAACGATTGACATGAATACATTTACATGCATATATACACTCCCTCCATCTTAAATATAAGCAAAAAGTCAAATGTATTTGATTCAAATTTGGACCAAATACATTTGACTTTTTTATTATACTTAAGTTCGTTCGTAGAGAGTAACTTCATGGTAATGAAGAACAACAAAAAAATGTGATGCAAAAATGTTTTTGTAACCTTATTAAAATACTCAACATCTTTGCCAATATGAAGAAGATCTAAGTTCTGATCAAAATGGTAAACATGGATACGGCTACCAGTGCTACCAGCATCAAACACGACAGCATAAGAGGAAATTGTTTCTTGTTTCTGGAAAATCTTTCGATTAGTGAGTAGGTTGTTTCCTAAATATTGTGAGGAAGTTATTGTAGGTATTAACAAGAGTAGAACAGTGGTGATTAGTGTAATTAGGAACTCCATAATCTTAATTTTTTGGACAGAACAAAATAATTCTGAAATTGATCACAGCTTAATTAACCAGCTTAATCATGTGTTTGTCATAATTCACAACCCACTATGTATAACTGGAAAAAGTGAAGATCAATTAATTGTTTAAATGACATGAGTAACTCGCGTTTTCTTTGTCTTAAACTATGTTATATACCGCTGTTAAAGGTGGACCAATTAATAACATTGTGGCATGGGTGCTCTAATTATTATACTTAGTATCTTAATCTTGATCGAATCAACACATTGTTTAAATGTGGCACAATATGTGGCAAAGATACAAAATCAACAAAAAACCAAATACCAATATGAATAAAGCATAACGCTCAAGCTAAGGACCACAAACATATAGTAAGATGTATCCACGATTTATGTAACTTAATTTTGAATAGATTCTAAAGATTACTATGACCAATCACCATGACATCAATTTAATATATTCTAAAAATTACCCATGAGAAAGAAGCTCTTTTTTTGTTAAAAGGTATTGATATTTTGAGCTTTTCAGATCATACACAAGTGACAAGTCATCTAAATTGCACGCAACATTTGATGATACACTTTATGATTCAAGCATATAGGAGTACTTAATCAACAAATAGATAAGGATTCATAGTTATCATTCACCTCCTTGTATATAGGAAGGAACTGTGCAACAGTATTTTGAATAGCATATCAGAGGCTCCTCTATCACTTGGCTTATATTTAGGAGTTAGTTGCTTATTA